>Ga0068856_100000716_pt1 | contig 36032 bp, 31 predicted proteins | sample KBSCornC62_FD_66595 | JGI IMG/M metagenome (GOLD analysis project Ga0068856, IMG submission 66595) | Corn rhizosphere microbial communities from Kellogg Biological Station, Michigan, USA - KBS Corn C6-2 | ecosystem: Host-associated > Plants > Roots > Rhizosphere > Soil ...
GAGTACGTTCGGGACCATGGAGGTCTGGGGCCAGCTGGCCATCAGTCCCATGTCGTTGCCGAAAATTTCCGGAAGCTGCTTGAGGTCGATGCCGGCATTGGTGAGAGCCGCCTGAGCCTGCGGAGGGAGCGACTGGAGATAGTCTCCGCTCACGAGCGTGCGCCAGTCCGAGATCGCTTCGTAATAGAGCATCGTGTCGATCGCAGTGAGCGACATTGGCGTGTGATCCACTGCGGCGAACTTCTGTACCCCTGGGCACAGCGCAAAGGCGATTTCCTTCTGGTTCTCGCCATCGAGGAGAAGCGATCCCCCCAGCGCCTGGATCTTCTTGAACTCCTCGAGCTGCTTGTGATTGACCTTTGCGTCCTGTTGGCGGCCGATTTGGAGCAACAGGTCCACGATGGGTTGCGGCTGTGCGTACCAGAAGAAATCGGGATCCTTCGATAGCCGCGCGGTGACGGTCCGGAAGTTTGGAGTCGTCGCGAGGCTCGGTGAATGATCGCGGCCAGCCGCGCGGTCGAGCACCTGTTTGAGAGTGGCTTCGTTGAGGGAAATAAAGCCCCAGCTTCCGTGCGTGGCGCTCACGATCGTGGGCGTGGCGCCCTGGAGGGTGGTGATCGCATCCCCCTGGTAGTCTGCAGTGACTGGCTTTGCCTGCGGATATTGCTTCTGAATCTCGCGATAGAGGCGCTGCATCGCCGCATCGAGCTGCGGGCGGCCGCCGAGATATTGGAATCCGATCACCGTATCGGCTCCGGTCTGACTCACTGTGGTGAGCGCGACGAAGAAGCGCATCGGCTTGACCTTCATCAGGAGATCGATCGCCTCATTGCCGCCTTGTTTGTTCATCAGGTCGAGCGGCTTTTTGAAGAACTCGGAGACCTCTGGCTCGCCCCCGATCTGTGCAAGGGCGGTTTTCGGCCAGCGCATTCCGGTGCGCAGGGCATCCGGCATCGTTGCATAGAAGATGGTGCTCCCGGGGACGAATTGAGCGCCGGAATTTTCCGTACTGTGGCGCAGGAAAAGGTATGTCGCAGTGCCGACGGCCAGCACCGCGAGAAACACGAGGAGAAGGAGAACCCGTTTCATGGCCGCAGACTCTCCACCTGCTCCCGCCATGGTGTCGAGCAACAAAGCATCGTATGAGCCGAGCCGATCCGTGGCATCCTCTGGCGCCGAAAATGGATTTTCATCCAGCTGGCTCCTCCGCAAACTTCGAGTTTACGAGGGTGGCAGCTACGCGACCGGTACAGTCTCCGCCGAGATATCGGATTTGCGCTTCTTTGCCTCCTGGTTTCGCACCCACGCGGTGAGGGGAGCCTCGACGTAAAAATACGAAAGGGAGGCGACTGCGATGGAGACGGAGAGGAGGACGGCGCTACGCAGGAGCATATAGTGGCCGCCCAGGCCAAGCCCGTGCTGTCCCAGCCATGGGGTGAGAGCCACGTGAACCAGCACGTGAAAGACGTAGAGTCCGTAGCTGATCTTCCCGATATAAACGAGCACGGGGTTCTCGAATACCAAACCGGTAATTCCCGTCCATCCGACGACCGTGCGCAGGAGCAACCAGCCGAGAAAGACATTCTCCAGCGTCTCAATGGCTGCAACCCCCGGCCCGCCGAAGGGGCCAAATCGAACAATGCGCGCCGCGATATAGCACCCAAATGCCAGCAGGCCGATAGCTGCGCCCATCCTGCCCTCCACAATCGGAAGGGGACGACCGGATTTTTTCCAGCAAGCGATGAGGGCACCGAGTGCAAAGCTGTCGAGCACCCCGGGCAGCATGACCCAGCGATAGAAATTCGAGACATCCGTTCCGATCACCATTGCGCGGAAGAGAAATGCAGCCACGAACATGGCGATCAGCGCATAGGGAAGTGCCTTGCGGGGGATGATCAGGATGACGAAGGGCCACAGCAAATAAAATTGCTCCTGGACCGATAGCGACCAGAGGTGCGAGGAGGCTGCCGGCCAGTCATTGATATGCAAAGCATAGAAATTTGACAGGAAGGCCGCATGCCATGCAATCGCATGCCGAAACTCGGGCAGCCCCATGAAACACGCCACACCGAGCATCGTGTACAGCACGGGGGTGAGCCGCGCCATGCGGCGGGCATGGAATCCCACCAAACCGCTCCAGTAGCCGCCCGACATGCGCGCCTCGGTCTGAAGTCGCCAAAGAGACTGGGTAATGAGATACCCGCTCAACAGAAAAAAGATGCGCACCCCGATCGGACCCCAGTCGAACAATCCCGGGAGGCGAAGTTCGAAGTGGTGCAAAAGTACCGAAAGAATAGCAATCCCTCGCAGGCCATCGAGTTGTGGCTGGTAGGCACTCTTTTTACCCCGTGCTGGCGGTACGGCAGAGGCCGCGGGTACTAAGGCAGGCATATGTGGTCTTTGACGTACGGATCAGACGTTTATTCAGTTCCAGATTTCAAGCAACTTTCATTCCGATCGAAATTGGGGCTGGTCGCGCGTGGAAGAATCCGCAACCATCCCCCACGGTGTTGCCCGAACTCGAAAAACTTCTCACCCTCCAGGAGCGCGATCAACGTATTCGCGCATTTCAGATCGAGCTGACCGCCATTCCCGACGAGCGGCGGCTGAAGGAAAAGCAAATTGCCGATTCTGCGACGCGACTCGAGACCGCGAAGACCCGGATGAAACAGATCGAAGTCGAGCGTAAGAAGCTCGAAGGCGATGCTCAGGTCAAACGCGATGCGATCACCCGCTATAAGCAGCAACAGATGCAGACGCGGAAGAATGAGGAATTTTCCGCACTGAAGCACGAAATCGAGGCGGCAGAGAAAGTGATCGTCACTATCGAGGATCGTGAAATCGAGCTCATGGAGGAGGTCGAGCAACTCCGTCCGGCAGTCGCCGAGGCCGAAAGTACCCACGTCGCGGAGAAGTCGAAGCTTGAGAGCCAGATTTCCGAACTGGGAAAGAAAGCAGAAAACATCCAGGCTCGCCTCAGCGAACTCACCGCCGGCCGTCCGGCTCTCGCGGAAGGGATCGACGAAGATTTGCTCGATCAATATACCCGCCTTTTCAAAAATAAGGGTGGGAATGCTCTGGTCGAGCTCGAGCATGAAGTCTGCACCGGCTGCCACATGAAGGTGACCACCCAGGTCGCCCTCGCCGTCCAGGGTGGCCGCCATATCGTTCACTGCTCAAACTGCGGCCGCATCCTGCATTTGCCCGCTTAATCGGCGGATACCCCGGGTAGACTGCGTCTCGCGGGGTCAAAAAGTCTGAGCGCCTGGCCAGAGTCGGGCGCTTTTTGGCGGGATAAGTCCCGCATGATCGCTCGAAATCGCCGGGGAGGCTACGGCGTCGGGCTGGCAGTGGGAGTCGGACTCGATTTCGCCGGGCCGGGGCAATTTCCGCATCCGCAATCGGAGGCGATGGTGGCGGAGATCGCGAGAGCCGTGATGGTGATCACAAGAGTAAGCATCTTGATCATAGCACCTGTAAACTGAACCCGTCACCGCCGGGTGTCAATCAGCCATTGGCGTATCGAGGCGCTCGATCAGAGCGGGCAGTTCCGCGAGACCGAGGATTGTATGATCCGGGTGCACGTCGGCAGGCTCTTCCGAGCCGGGAACCTTGAGCCAGATACTTGTGATACCGGCATTACGCGCGCCCAGGATGTCCCGCTCGAGACTGTTGCCGACCATGACCGCCTCGGCGGGGGTGACGCCGAGTTCCGCTACCAGGCGATGGAAAATTTCCGGCAGAGGCTTGCCGATATCGTGTTCGCCGGAGACCGCGACTGCATGGAGCAGGGGTTCGAGGCTGGAAGCGAGTAGCTTCTCCCTCTGGAGGTCGGGGGCGCCATTCGTGAGCAATCCCACGCGATATTTCTTCGAGAGGCGGGTGATCACTTCTCTTGCATCGGGCATCAGGCGCTGGAGTCGGCGACGCTGGGTCGAGAAGACCTCGGCCAGCTCGGCTGCAGCTTCGCCGCCTTCCAATTCCTGGCTGCGCAGCGCGGCATCGAAGACCTGCACACGATAAGCATGCGCCCACTCGCGCAGGGCGGTGAGATCCGCAGTCTCCCCGAGGAAGTTCCCCCAGAGGCACTCGAACGCGCTAATCCCGATCCGTCGGCAGTACGGATAGACAGGGGACTGCGCATGCAGCCGCCGGGCATGCTCGCGAGCATCGCGAAGGAATTCTTCGCGGTTCGCGCCCAGCGTGGTGAAGGCATGGTGAGCTGTGGCCTCGAGGGCGGCGTGGGAGACGGCCTCGTCCACAATGAGGGTGTCATCAAGATCGAAAAGTATGGCCCGGATCGGCATCGCGCTCTGAGAAACCAAAGCGGAGGAAATTTTTCGAGGGAAAAAGCATTTTGCTTTGGAATTGCGCAAGTTCGCCGGTCGGAGCAGTCTCTCCTGCATATGGCTCCTTTCGCATTCGCCGCCCTCGCCATTGTCGTCGTACTGGTCGTTCTGATCGTCATTATCGGCCTGTTTTTCGTGGGCCAATACAACGGTCTTGTGACCCTGCGCAATCGCTACAAGAACGCGTTTGCCCAGATCGACGTGCAGCTCAAGCGTCGATACGATCTCATCCCGAATCTCGTCGAGACCGCGAAGGGCTACCTCAAACACGAGCGCGAGACGCTCGAGGCCGTCACCCAGGCGCGAAATATCGCACAGACCGCCGGCCAGAAGGCTGCTGCCAATCCCGGCGATCCCGAGGCAATGAAGTCCCTCGCGAGCGCGGAAGCTGGCCTCACGGGCGCTCTCAGCCGCCTCATGGTGGTGGCCGAAGCCTATCCCGATCTCAAAGCAAACCAGAACATGATGGCTCTCCAGGAGGAACTCACCTCGACGGAGAACAAAGTCGCCTTCGCGCGGCAGGCCTACAACGATTCCGTGATGACCTACAACACGAAGCGGGAGGTTTTCCCGACGAGCATGGTTGCCGGGATGTTCAACTTCGCCCCTGCTGAACTTTTCCAGATCGAGAATACCGTCGAGCGCGAGGCGCCGAAGGTGCAATTCTAAGATCATCGGGAGTCGAATTGCCCGAGGCTGAAAGGTGTCGCTCTATGTTACTTGATGCGATTACCTGGATGAGACGCGGCTTGCGCACGGGGCGTGCGCTTTGATTGTCTAATACGCTTTATTTTATGCGGCCGCCGCTTACACCCACGCTGGACGAATTCACCCGACTCGCGAACGACTACAATGTCGTGTCTGTCTGGTGCGAACTGGTCGCCGACGTGGAGACGCCCATCGCCGCCTTCCGAAAGCTGGGCGGCGAGCCTCCGAGTTTTCTGTTGGAGTCTGCCGAACATAGCGACCATGTCGGCCGCTACTCGTTCCTCGGTGTCGGCAACCACTGGACGCTCACTGCCCATGGCAAAACCGTCACCTTCGCCGATGCGGAGGGATCGCGCACCTACGAGGCGGAAGGCGACCCTTTGCGCGAACTGGAGAAGCTCATGGCGCAGTACCGGATCGCTCCCCAGGCAGGGGTGCCTCTATTCCGCGGAGGTGCGATCGGTTACCTGGCCTACGATGCCGTTCGGTGGTTCGAGCCGGTAATCCCGGCGCCGCCAAAGGACGAACTCGGCGTGCCGGATCTATTTTTCATGCTCACGGACGTGGTGGTCGCCTTCGATCATCGCCGCCGCCGTATGATCGTACTCACGAATGCCCTGCTCGACGCAGCCGACCCTCATGCGGCATACGAGCAGGCGGAGCGGCGCATCGAGGAGATGGTGACGAAGCTGGGACAGGAAGTTACCTTTGCCCCGATTCCCACGGCTCCTAGCGCGACGCCCGATGACATGCGCAGCAACACGACGCGGGAGCAATTTTACGCCATCGTGGAAAAGGCGCAGGAGTACATCCGTGCCGGCGATATTTTCCAGATGGTCCCGTCGCAGCGCTTCGAGACGCCGTACACCGGAGATCCTCTCGACCTGTACCGCTCGCTTCGGTTCGTGAACCCTTCGCCGTATATGTTCTGCCTGCGTGTGAACGACTCGTTCTCGCTCGTCGGCAGTTCGCCGGAGGTGCACGTGCGCGTGCAGGATGGCTTGGTGGAGATTCGCCCGATCGCGGGCACCCGCCGACGCGGGGAATCGGAGGCCGAGGATATCGCGCTCGAGCAGGATCTGCTTGCCGACCCCAAAGAGCGCGCCGAGCACCTCATGCTCGTCGATCTCGCTCGCAACGATGTCGGCCGCATCGCGGAGTTCGCTTCGGTAAAGGTGACCGATTTCATGACGATCGAGCGCTACAGCCACGTCATGCACATCGTCTCGCATGTCTCGGGCAAGCTGGCCGGAAATCGCTCCGCATTCGATGTGATGCGCGCGACCTTTCCGGCGGGAACGGTGTCGGGCTCGCCCAAGGTGCGGGCGATGCAGATCATCAACGAACTCGAGCAGAGCAAGCGCTGCGTCTATGCCGGCGCGGTCGGGTACTTCGGTTTCGACGGGAATCTCGATTCCTGTATTGCCCTGCGTACCGTCGTCCTGAAGGACGGCGTGGCATACGTTCAGGCGGGCGGCGGTGTTGTTGCGGACTCGACCCCAGAGGGCGAGTATCAGGAGAGCGTCAACAAAGCCATGGCCGCGAGCCGCGCGATTGCAAAGGCAAGGGAGATCCCTCCGGTGCCTATCCAGGAATCCGAAGTAACATCTATAACAGAATGATCCTCGTAATCGATAACTACGACTCGTTTACGTACAACCTCGTCCAGTACTTCGGAGAACTGGGTGCGGACCCGCTTGTGCGCCGAAACGATGAGATCACGCTGGCAGAGATCGCCGCTTTGAAACCCGATCGCATCGTGATTTCACCGGGTCCTTGCACGCCGAAGGAGGCGGGGATCAGTTGCGACGTATTGCGCGAGTTCGGCGGGAAACTTCCGATCTTCGGCGTATGCCTGGGGCACCAGTGCATGGGAGATGTTTACGGAGGAGAGGTCGTGCGAGCCGATCGGCTGATGCACGGGAAGACTTCGCCGATCATCCATACGGGAAAAAATGTCTTCACAGGATTGCCCAGCCCGTTTGAGGCGACGCGCTATCACTCGCTACTCGTGCGGAGGGAGTCCCTGCCGGATTGTCTCGAGATCACGGCATGGACGGAGGAGGGGGAGATCATGGGACTCGCTCACAAGGAGCTGCCGGTCTATGGAGTGCAGTTCCATCCGGAGTCGATCCTCACCTCGGAAGGCAAGCGCCTGCTGGGGAACTTCCTGAAGCTTTAGGGCAAAATGCAACGCCGGGTGTCCCGGGCGCGAGCTATTGTTTGGGTGGTAGGGCGCGTCACGCCGCGACCGCCGTGGACTCCCGTTTGAAGCCGGCATGGAGTCTCACCTGCGTGTGACATGACGATCCAACTCGAAGATCCAAAAAAGTCAGCGGCCGAGGGACTACCTTGGGAGCGCATCATGCGGCCGCACAGTGCTTCGGAGACGTCCAATCGAGGGTAGGGCGGGCAGTCCCTTGCCCGCCGTCGATTCTCCCATTTCCAGGTACCAGAAGACCGCCCCCCGCATCGATGCGAGAGGCGGCCGATATTCGACGCTACACCATCGAGTGCAGACCAACGACGTTGCCCTCAGAGTCGCGAATGACTCCGATGAAGCCGTGCTCGCCGATTGCGAAACGCGGCTTGAGGACTTCTCCACCCGCCGCGGGCACACGCGATAGGACGCCGTCGAGATCGCCTTCGACATTCAGGTAGACCAACGTGCCGCCTGCTCCGGGAGCATGATCTGGCATCTGCACGATTGCTCCCCCGACTGCATTCTCCTTGGTGTAGGGGAAGATTGCCATTTGGGCCGGTCCGCAGGATGTCTCCATGAGTTGAGTCTGGAGAACGGTCTCATAGAAATTCTTCGCACGAGCGAACTCGGAGCTGTGAATCTCGAACCAATTGATAGCGTCTTTTTTATCCATGTTGTGATGTGCTGTTGAGTTTCGAAAAGCCGCCGCGGGCGCACCCGCAGCGAACATGGAGGACGGTATCGGACTGTAGTGACAGCCCTATGTCAGCAGACTTTTTGGCTGTGATGCGCGACGGCATTTTCTGCCGCCTGGAGCACCAGGGTCCGAAGATTCTCCGGCTCGAGAACTTTTGCCGCAGTGCCAAAAGAGAGCAGCCAGCCGGTAAGCCATTCGGGAGCGCCAGCCGAGAGAGTGAGTACTGCTCCACCATCCACTTCGATTTCCTCATTCCTCAGGCCAAGTGCCCATTCGCGGCGTGCACGTTCGACTGCCCCCGGGCTGAAGCGAATACGCGCCTCCATGCCTCCGCTACACTTGGCTTCCATTTGGGTGAAGTAGTCAGTGAGACGGAATCCTTCGCGAGGCTGGAAGGTCTCCGGCATGAGATTGGCGGATTCGATGCGATCGAGACGAAAATCTCTGAAGTCGCCACGCAGCCTGCACCACGCAATGAGATGCCAATGCTGGAGATAGTGAGTGAGTCCGAGCGGCTCGACATCCCGGCTGCTCGGGTCACGGGATATCCCGGCTCGGTAGCTCAGTCGCAGGACGCGGCCAGCCCCGAGCGCTTCCTGCAAGACGACCAGCAGCGACGAGTTCGATGGAATGGCGGCACGGCGGAACGGACGCACGAGCGTGCCTTGCTCGACCCGAGAGATTCGGTCCTGCTGGTCGCCGGGTAATACGGCGCGGATCTTCAACAGAGCCGAGCGCATCGGACCTGCCAGGGAAGTATCTGTCATCTGGACGACCAATGCGCCGCCCGTGGCCAGCGCGCTCGCCTCCTCCGAGGTGAAGCAGACCGGAGGCAGGTGGTACCCTTTGCGCAGGCTATAGCCGACGCCAGCCTCGCTTACGATGGGTACGCCTGCCTCTCCGAGAGCGGCGATGTCACGGTAAACGGTGCGCAGACTGGTCTCGAAATGCGCGGCGATATCTTCCGCTCGGCAGACACGCCGCCCCTGCAGAAAAAGCACAATGGCGACGAGTCGATCGATGCGATTCATGCCTTGGGAGACTCGGCCGATCGCAGGAGGCCAAGGTTCTGCCGAAAGAGAGTGGCTGCCGCTTGGGCTGCCTTCTCGACCGTCATTGCTTGTCCGCATTCACGCTCGACGCAGGTCATCGTCACGCCATTGATTCCGCAGGGGACGATGCTATTGAAGCCGTCCAAAGCGCCGCAGATGTTCAGGCCGAAGCCGTGCATGGAGATCCAATGTCTCACGCCCACGCCGATGGACGCGATCTTTCGATCCTCGACCCAGACGCCAGTGAGGCCTTCGCGCTGGGTCGCAGCGATGTCCCAGGTGGCCAGCAGGTCGATGAGCATCTGCTCGAGAAAGCGAAGATAGCGATGCAGGTCGCCACCATACCGATGGAGATCGAGCACCAGGTAGCCGACGAGTTGTCCCGGGCCGTGCCATGTCGCCTGTCCGCCGCGATTGATCTCACGCAGCGGAGCCGGCAGATGCTCACGCAGGAGCAGGCTCGATTGGTCGCGGGTGCGGCCAATCGTGAAAACCGGCTCGTGTTCGAGAAGGAAAATTCGTCCCGGCGAGTCTCCCGCGCGGATAGCAGCGACTTCGGCCTCCTGCATGGCGTACGTGGTGTCGAAGTCCACCCGTCCCAGCCAATCGATGGGGGGCATGTCAGATGGATTCATGCGAGATCGAGAGTCGCGAGCCATTCTGGGCCATTTGAAGATGAGTGATGCCAACCGCCAGGGCATCGGCAGCATCGGCAGACGGTGTTTCTGTCAGCTGAAGCAATGCTCGCACCATGAATGCGACCTGAGTCTTCTGAGCTGATCCGACCCCGACGACCGCCTGCTTGACCCGTTTCGGTGGATATTCGTGGATCGGCAGTCCGCATTGGGCGGCGGCAAGTATGGCGCTGCCGCGCGCCGCGCCGAGGGCGATGGCGGTCTTGTGGCTTTGCACGTAGATCACGCTCTCGATTGCCATGCACGTGGGCTGCCATTTGCCGAGGAGATCGCGCACGCGTTCGTGAATTGCCACGAGACAGGCCGAAGGACGCAGGGCGGCGGGATTTTTGATCGTCCCATAATCGAGCGCCTGATGCCGCCGCCCATCGGAGCTCAGTACGGCGTATCCCGTGCAGCGCAGGGAAGGGTCAATGGCGATGAGGCGGATTTCTGGCATCGAGAGAGGTCTGCGCTGGAATTTCTTGGTCTGGATCGGATGGTGGTCCGATCGGTCGAGGAGGTTACGCCGTCCGCTTCGATGCGTCACACGAAAACCCACGTCTGGGAAGCACCTTCCTGGAATTATAAACCGAGAGCGAGGGCGGCGGCTTGGTCAACGGAGATATCCGTCAAAGCTCCCGACTCGGGGCGAATCACGGTGATGCCGGCATTTGCAGGAGCCCATACCGAAGGATCGGTCGGGCCGAATAAGAGCACGCAGGGCGCACCGGCGGCGGCTGCGAGGTGCGAGATGCCGCTGTCATGCCCCACGTAGGCACGGCAGTCGGCAAGCACGGCTCCCAGCACGGGGAGGGGAAGTCCGACTGCGAACCGCACGCTCTCCTTGGGGAGCGATGCGCGCAGATCGTCGATCTGGCGGGTATCGCTCTCGCCACCGACGATGAGGAGCGGTCTGCCTGCATCGAGCAGTCGCGCCGCAAGCTGCCGCCAGCGATCGATCGGCCAGTTCTTGCGCGGGCTGCCGCTTCCCGGATGCAACGCAATTGGGCGATCTTTGCCTTCCAGGAACGCCATGGCTGCGGCGCGATCCTCCGCGTGGGGGAAAATGCGCGCGGCAGGAGACTCGAGATAAAGGGCAAGTTGGTGCAAGGGCTCTGCAAGCTGGGTGGCCGCATGCGCATGGTCTCCGATCTTCGGATTACCCGTGAGAAAATGACGCACGCCGGCGCGGCGAAGGTTTCCAGTGAAGTACTCGTCCGGGTCGAATAAATAGCTGATGACCTGTTGGAACCCGGCAAAGTAGGCGCAGAGAGCCGGATCGAGCTCTGCTTTGGGATTAAAGAACCCGGCCATTGCTGCGTACTCGATATGGCGGGACCCCTGCGCATACCAGCGGTTCACCGCAACCTCGACGATATGGCGATACCCCAGCAGCTCGATGTGGGCATCCGGGAAGGCTTCGCGCAGAAGTGCGAGAGCGGGCAGCGTGAGGATAAAATCTCCCACCGCACCACCGCGGATCACGAGGATGCGGCCCGCCATGGCTTAGAGCCTGCTTTCGCCCGCGAGGGTGGGATATGCTCTATACACTTTTCAATTCCTTCCTCTTTTATTTCCCACGCGGTCTTCCGGAGCTTTCAAACAGGCTCTTAGGGAAGCGTTGAGTAAAGCACCGGGAGACAGGCGCGAGCCAGTTTTGCAGGATGGCGAGGTCGCGAGCGGAGGCTGGCTCCCAAGATTCAGCGTTTCCTTAAAGCAATCACGCCGCGTGGATGACGCGGCGTGAAGAAGGGTTACATTCCCTGATTGATGGCGGAGCCGTATATGCCTGGCCCCTCCCATTTCTGCGGGCGATTCCAGGGAATGGACGATTGATCCGGGGAATCGGGATTATTCGAGTTGGTCGAGGCGCAGGCGCCCAGACCAAGCGCAATCCCCAGAAGGAAAAGGAGAGCAACCCAGCGGCTCATTTCGCTCAATCCTGCGAGGGCGCCTGATAGATCACATTGTCGCCGGGCTGCACGGCCACGCCCGGAGGCAGGCTGTTTGCCACGATATCGGCGATCGAGGTCGAAGGCTCGACCGAGGTGATGCGGACTTTGCCGAGATACTGGCCGTCGCGCTTGATGAGGAGCTCCGCGTTGTTAACCACGCCCTGGCGATCGCCGAGGCTCAGCACCACGAAGTTCCACGCCGGATTGACCGCAAGCACGCGCCCCTCGAGGCCGGCCTGCATGAGCTTCTTCTGGCGCTTATCTTCCTTCTGCTTGTAGGTGTCGAGCTGGCTCTCGGCATCCTTGATCTTCTGCTGCTGGCTGGAGACGAGGGCCTCGAGTTCCTGCACGTGGGCGGGGTCGGGGCCAGGAGTCGACGACGGGTTCGAGACGGTGGCGATCTGCTGTTTGAGCTGGTCGTTCTCGTCCTTGAGCTGGGAGAGCTGGGTGTCCTTGTCGGCTGCGGCCTTGGTCGCCGTGTCGAGCTGGCTCTTCGTGGCGGCTAGCGCTGTCTGCGCCGTGGAGAGATCAGCCGCAGTTTGCTGCTGCTGGGTCTGTGCCGCCTTGGTCTCATCCCTCGAGGCGGCAAGCGCCTTGGTGGTGTCATTCAGCGATTTCTGCTTCGCGTCGAGGGTGGCCTGCGTGTCGGCAAGGTTGTGTTTGGTTTGCTCGAGCGTGCCATGATTCATGAAGCCGAGGAAGGCGGTGATGAGGCTGATGCCAATGGCAGCGAACAACAGATTTTTGGCCATGGAAGGGAAATTCAGTGGGGACAGTTAATGTTCAGGGGCTGCGAGTATGGAATTCGCGAGAGAATTGCAAGCAGCAAAGAATCACATGGGTGCGAATTCTTTTCTTCGAGCAAATGCAGCGAACCGACCGCGACGGAATCTATGCAGGATTCTGGGGGATTGCAATAGGAGGAATGACTCGCGGAAATGATTTCCGTAAAAGGGATCGTAAGTTTTTTTGGCATTGCGCGCCGGGCATCGTCGACTATGGTGATTCCCGCCAGGGACTATGGACTGCGGACGGGTGAACCCCGCCAGGGCAGGAATGCAGCAACGGTAACTTTCTCCGCTTTGCCGTAGCTCTCTGGCATTTTTCCTTCTCTTGACTGATCATGCACCGGGTCTAGGCTGCACCGCCGTGGAGACGCCACCCCATCGAGAAACCGTTTACGAATACCTGGCCGAGCATGGACTTCGCCGCACCGTGCAGCGCGAGGCCATTATCGAGGCGGTATTGCAAACGAAGGAGCATTTCCATGCCGAGGAACTGCTCGAGATGGCAAAGAAACTCGAGCCCTCCGTCTCGCGCGCCACGGTCTATCGCACGCTGCCACTGCTCGTGAAAAGCGGCCTCCTGCGGGAGCTCGATCTCGGGAAGGACGTGATGTTCTACGATCCGAATTTCCTCGAGCATCCCACGCATAATCACCTGATCTGTATCGACTGCGATAAGATCATCGAATTTGAAGACCAGAACATGGAATTGCTGGAAAATTGCATCACCCGCCGTCTGGGGTTCTCCCCGGCTAACAAGATCGTGCGCATCGAGGGGCATTGCGACGAATTGAAGATTCACGGTTCCTGCCGCCGCAGTGCGGCGCGCTCGCGCTAGCACCATGTGGAAAGGACGTTTCGCCGAGGAGCAATCCGACCTCCTCAAGCAATTCAGCGAGTCGGTATCGTTCGATTGGCGCCTTTATCGGCACGACATTCGCGGTAGCATGGCCTATTCCGCTGCGCTCGAGCGCGCGGGCATCCTCACCGCAGACGAGCGTGAGGCCATTCACGCCGGCCTGCGCGAGATCGAGGCCGAGATCGACCGCGGCGAGTTTTCCTTCCGTGGGGAACTCGAGGACGTGCACATGAATATCGAGGCCGAGCTTACCCGCAGGATCGGGAAGCCCGGCGCCAAGCTCCACACGGGCCGTAGCCGCAACGATCAGGTCGCCGTGGATATCCGCCTCTACCTTCGCGACGCCATCGCAGGCATCCGCAATCGCGTACGCGCATTGCAGCGAGCATTGGTGGGCCTGTCCGGCCGCCACGACGACGTCGTCATTCCCGGATACACCCATCTCCAGCGAGCTCAGCCCGTGTATTTTGCGCACCATCTGCTCGCGTACGTCGAGATGCTGGATCGGGATGCCGGCCGCCTGGCCGACTGCGCGCAGCGCATGAACGTGCTGCCGCTCGGATCGGGCGCAATCGCAGGATCCACGATCCCGATCGACCGGGAATTCCTGGCGCGGGAGCTGGGATTCGAAGGGGTCACGCAGAACAGCATGGATGCGGTATCTGATCGGGATTTCGGCTGCGAGCTGCTTGCGGCGCTTGCCATTTGCGGCATGCATCTCTCGCGTCTGAGCGAGGATGTCATCCTCTGGGCTTCTGCGGAGTTTGGCTTCATCGAGCTCAGCGACCGCCATACGACCGGATCGAGCCTCATGCCGCAGAAAAAGAATCCGGATATCGCCGAGCTCACCCGTGGCAAGACCGGGCGGCTATATGGAAATCTCGTTTCTCTGCTGACGGTCCTCAAGGGCCTGCCGATGACTTACAATCGGGACATGCAGGAGGATAAGGAGCCGCTCTTCGACTCGATCGACACGATCGATCTCACTCTCGCGCTCTATGCCGAGATGATCGAGGCAGCGAAGGTAAACGCTCCGCGGGCCGCCGAGGCGGTGCGCGATCCGCTTCTGCTCGCCACCGACCTCGCAGATTATCTTGTGAGGAAAGGCGTTCCGTTCCGTGAGGCTCATGAAATCGTGGGCAAGCTCGTCGGCGAGGCTGCCCGTACCGGCACGCCGCTCAACGAATTGCCACCCGAGTCGTTCCAGCAGGCCTCCATTGCATTCGGCGATGATGTGGCCCAGGTTTTTGACATTCCCACAGCCCTGGCAGCACGCAAAGCTCCTGGCGCTCCATCCCCGGTCAACGTGCGTGCACGCCTCGAGCATTGGGGCAAAGTACTCTCATGAGCGGCTGGCGGGAAATCAGTCGGGAGACGCTGGTCGATTCTCCCTATCTCCGGGTCTATTGCGAAACGGTTGCCACACCCACGCGCCCGCAGGGGATTGAGTGGATGGTCTCCCGCCGCAAGCAGGCCGCCATCGTGGCGCCTCGCACGGCGGAGGGAAAATTTCTTCTCGTTCACCAGGAGCGCGTACCTGTGCGCCGGGAGCTATGGGAATTTCCCGCGGGCCAGATCGATGGCGACGTCACGCCGGAGAGCATCCTTTCCGCCGCGCATCGCGAGCTGGGTGAGGAGACGGGATACCGGTGTACGGGTGAGATGATTCCTCTCGGCTTCTACTTTTCCTCCGCAGGGTTTACCGATGAGCAGTGCCATCTTTTCCTGGCGACGGATGTCGTCCCCCGCGAAGAGGGGCACGCGCACGACGATGGAGAAGCCATCCTGGAGTGCCGCGCTTTCTCCGCCGACGAGCTGCGTGACGCAATTCGTCGAAGCGAAATCTGCGATGCCAACACCCTTAGCCTGTTCGCGCGACTCACCGCCTGTGGGTATCTTTGAGGAATCCAATGTCCTGGTCCGAGCGCTTCTTCCAGTTCCGAGAGCTTAGCGATGAGCCAAAGCCGTTCCTCGATCACATCGAGGATCTGCGCAAGATGATCGTCAAGATGGTCCTCGTCCTGGGGCTGGCGATGATCGTGGCCTTCTGCGGCCGTTCGCTGCTGCTTGGCGTCATCCAGCATCCGCTGGCCATGGTGGATCCCGAGCGCGCGGCGAATCTTCAGTCGCTCGGCATCGTCGATTCGTTCTCGATTTCGCTCAAGCTGGCCTTCTATGCGGGCATCGTCCTCGCATTTCCATTCCTGCTCTACTTCTTTGCCGAGTTCGTATTGCCGGCGTTGAATCCAAAGGAACGCCGTTATCTATGGCCTGCGGCTGCCATTGGGTTTGGCCTATTCCTTTGCGGCGTTCTCTTCGCCTATTTTGCCGTATTGCCGCGCGCCTTGAGCTTTTTTTATCACGACGCGCAGTCGCTCGGTTGGAAGCCGACCTGGACGGTGAGGGAGTATTACTCGTTCACCACGCAGCTCGTCATCGCCTTTGGCCTCGCATTCGAGTTGCCCGTGGTCGTCCTGCTGCTCGTGAAACTCGGGGTGGTGGAGCTGGCGATGCTCAAGCGTATCCGCCGCCAGGCATTCGTAGCCGTAATGATCGGGGCTGCCGTACTGGCGCCCTCGCCGGACGTCGTCACGATGGTCATGATGGGGTTGCCAATGTACCTCCTTTACGAGGGATGCATCCTCATCGCCTCGCTCACTCAGCCCCGCGAGAAGGCTTCGATTCGCGAATTGCCCTGATAACGAGTTCCGCAGGCGGGGGCTCGCCGCGGAATGAAAATAAGAAGCTACGGAACCCGCGGCGCGGCTTCCCTACCGACCCAAAGGAAGGCTCGCGCCAGTATGCTGGCATTTGACGGGGTCGTTTTGCTGTGACAGGGCGTCGTCGCAGCGCCGTGCGGCAGCACGATTCACCCAAGGTAGGGCTGGCCACTGCCCTGCGCGATGCGCACGTCCTCTCCATCAGTCACTTGGCAGGTCCGGAGGACAATCCCCTTGGCCGCCGACTTTTTGAATTTCGGGTCAGCTGACCCCGCACTCGCGCAGCTTTCTGGCGAGGAGCTGGCGTTCGGACTCGAGCCGCGTCCGTTCCATCGATTTCCGAAAGTGACTCGCCGCCGCATCTCGGTTGCCTCGGCGGAGTTCGAGTTCGCCGAGGACCGTGTGGAGCAGGTGATACGAGCGCAGCTCGGGACTCTCCAGCAGGGGTGAGACCGCTGCCATCGCCGCATCCGGACCCTCGACATGGGCCAGTGCGACGGCGCGATTGAGAGCCGCTATCGGGGAATCATCGATTTCCACGAGCCGGTCATAGAGCCGGAGAATGTGCGGCCAATCCGTGGAGCGGAAGTCCCTCGCGGTGCAGTGGCACGCAGCGATTCCCGCCTGGAGATGGTAGGTCCCGGCTTCATCACCTCGTGACGAGGCCGCAAGGTGAAGAATCCCACGGCCGATGAGACTCTGATTCCACAGCGAACGATCCTGCTCATCGAGGAGCAGGATGTTTCCCTCAGCGTCGGTGCGTGCCGGCAATCGTGCGGCATTGAGGAGCATGAGGGATAGCAGGGCATGCGTATCGGCGCAGCGGACGCAGGGCGTCTCGGTGAGAAGCGTGGCCAGGCGGATCGCCTCGAAGCAAAGCTCCTCCCGCACGAGTTGTTCGCCGTCCGAGGCCTTGTATCCCTCGTTGAAAAGCAGGTAGAGCGTCCGGAGGACGCCTATCAAGCGACGATTGAGCTCCTCTCCCGAGGGAATCTCGAATCGGACGCCCGCGTCACGAATCTGCTGCTTCGCACGGGTGAGGCGCTTGGCGACGGCGGCCTCGGTCGTGAGAAAGGCGTGTGCGATTTCTCCCGTGCTGAATCCGCACAATGTTCGAAGGGCGAGCGCCACCTGCGCATCCTCGGAAATCCGGGGATCGCAGCAGGCGAAAATCATTCGCAGCCGGTCGTCTCGGATTTCTTCATCGCTGAAGATCGGGCTCTCGTCATCACTCCGATCGAGTGATGCGGCGATTTCCTCCTGCTTGCCGCGGAAGAGAGTCTCCCGGCGGGCGTGATCGAGGGCGAGATTTCGAGAGACCCGCATAATCCAGGCGGATGGGTTATCCGGGATTCCATAGTAGGGCCAGGTGCGCAGGGCGCGGATAAGCGCCTCCTGCACGACATCCTCGGCCAGCTCGAGATGCTCGAGGCCGAAGATGCGAGTGAGCGTCGCCACCATTTTCCCCCATTCCTGGCGGAAAAGGCGCTCCACCACCTGTGCGGGTTGCGCGGCAGGTGGTGGAGTGTTATCGATTTCCTCAGGCACTCGCGAGGGCCATGCCTTCCTGTGCATGGCGCTGGCTCGGGCAGACCTCGGCGACCGGCCGCACTTCCACGGAGCAGCCCCGATCGAGCACGGGGCAGTCCTTTGCGATCGTGACCGCCTCGTCGAGGTCGGATGCCGCAATCAGGAAGTAACCGCCGATCGCTTCCTTCGACTCGGCGAAGGGGCCATCCACCACCGAGCTGCCACGAGGGCCGGAGATGAGTCTTCCTTCGTGCTCCAGAGGAGCGGAACCCTTGATGATGCCTCGCGCCTGGAGGTCATCGAACCAGCTTTTGAATTGGCCAAAGGCCTCTTCGAGCTCTTGCGGGGAGAGCCCTTTTTGCCAGTGCGTGCCGCGGAACAACAGGAGGTATTCGGATGTATTTTGCATAGTGATGTGTGTGGTTTCATCAATATGACGAACGGCCGACGGCAATAAGGACATGCCGCGCAAAAAAATTTATCCGCCTATTCGGAGGGCATCGCAAGTCCGGTCGGTGGCCCCGCGGTGGGAGGCGATGACCGACTGGCCATTGCGGACGAGGGATTCGCGCTTCTGCGGATCCCTGAGCAACTGCCCGATCGCGCCAGGGAGCGCCTCCTCGCTGGAGATCGAGACGGCACCCTCTGCCTGGAGCAGACCGTGTACGAGAATCGCAAAATTCTGCATGTACGGGCCGAATGTGGTGGCCCTCCCTGCGACGATGGGCTCGGCGGGATTTTGTCCACCCCGAGCCGTAAGCAGGCTCTTGCCCACGAAGACGACGGTCGCGCAGTCGTACCAGTCTCGCAGCTCGCCGGTCGTATTCACGAGCAGCACATCGGGTCGGCCGAGCGCTGCGGCTGAGGCGCCTTCCTGCGTATCCCGCATCTCCGAGCGAAGTTGCACTTTCAGGCCGAGTGCTTCGAGATCCGTCTTCGCTTCGATCGCCCGCTCTGCATGTCTCGGGACGGAGATAAACAGGAGATTCGGGAACGCGTTGCGCAGGGCGAGGAGAGCGCGACCGAGAGAGGCTTCCTCTCCCTTGTGAGTGCTCGCGCCCAGCAGGATCGGAGCTCCTTCCGGAATCCCCAGATGCCGAAGCAGTGGCTGGAAATCCCGGGCCTGCCGTTGGGACGAAAATGCATCGTCAAATTTGATGCTCCCCGTGAGGACGATCCGGGAGCGATCCACACCCAGGCTGATCCAGCGCTGCACATCCTCCGGCTCCTGCACGCAGATGAGATCCAGTTGATTGAAGATGGGTGCGGTGAAGAATCGGAAGGCGCGGAACCGCGACTCGGAGCGCGGGGACAGACGTGCGTTGACCAAGGCAGTCGGGATGCCTCGAGCACGGGCCTGGCACACCAGATTTGGCCACACCTCGGCCTCGACGAGCACGATGCGGGCCGGTCGGATGATGTCGAGCGCCCGGCGGGTGAATAGGAAGAAATCGAGCGGATTGTAAATCGGCTCGAGCCAATCGGTCCGTTGCTCCGAGGCCAGGGCGAAGCCTGTGGACGTCGTTGTGGACAGGACAAATTCGCATGATGGGTCGCGCTCCCGCATGCGGCGGATGAGCTTCATCGCGATGAGGACCTCGCCCACGCTCACCGCATGCACCCAGATGCGGCCCGGACGCGACAGCCGCTTGCGCACCCGCTGCGAATAGACGGCGAACCTTTGGCCAAACTTATGACGATATTTGCCCCGGCGGATCATGCGCCGCACGAGCCATGGCAGCATGACGACCAGGACGAGCGGGTAGGCGAGATTGTAGAAAAAGCGAAGCAGCCTCATGAACGAACGACCAGGTAATGAATGCCCGATTCGCCGTATGTGCGCGATCGCAATAGCTCCCAGCGCGTGTCCTCGAGCGGAGGGAGGGAGTCCGTGGAGAGCGTCTCCAGTATAAAAGTGCCATGCGGAGACAGGCTGTCGGCCAATTCAGCACTGGCGAGCAGGGGACTCACGAAATCGGTGTCCTCAGCATACTTTCGGTACGGGGGATCTGCGAAGATGAGATCGTATGCACCGGGATGGGCATAGGTTTTTAAAAAACGAAAGACGTCCATGGTTTGCACGCTGGCGGACAGCCGGCACTTTTTCAGATTGCGCAGGATGCACTCCGCGGCCTCGCGATCGGAGTCCACGAATACGACGTCCTCCGCCCCGCGGCTGAGCGCCTCGATACCCAATGCCCCCGAGCCGGCGAATATATCGAGCACCCGTGAGCCGGGTACGGCGTCGCCGAGGCTGGAGAAGATCGCCCCGCGCACCTTGTCCATCGTGGGACGGGCGATGCGCTGTGGCACGGAGAGCGGGATTCCTCCCGCGGAACCGGAGATGACTCGCATTTCTCTGCCTAGTTTCCAGTAGAGGTGCCGTCCTGTGCAGGAGCAGGCGCCAGTGGCGGATTATCGTCGTCCGGCTGTTTCGGAATCTGGAAGAGCCCCTTGAGGAAGCCCCCGACGTTGTGAAACTGCAGGCCGGTGACCTTTTCGACGAGATCGGTCTTTGGTTTGTCCACTCGACCAGTCACGGAGAAGCTCACCTGCTTGTAATCCGGATCGTCCGAGAGAACGAAATTATTGCCGAGAAGGCCCCCGAGCTGCTGCTGGAGTTTTTGATCCACAAGCAGTCGGCCTTTGAGGTCCATCTTGCCGTCGAAGCGGATGGGCCCCTTGCCATTGATGATGAGGTTCTCCGTTTTGAGCGTGAGGTCATCGAGCCAGAAGCGCGAGTCATGCACGCTGAAATGCATCGTCGCTTCCCGGAGATTCAGCATCTGAAGCTCATCGATGCGGAGGAGCATTCCAATCTGTTGAAGGAAGTCGAGTGGTCGCAGTTGCGCAGAGTCGAGGAGGATATTTCCACTCCCGGCAAGGGTGGAGGCATCTGTCGGATTCCCGTGGAGATTAAATGCCCCCGCCAGCGTGCCCTTTGCTCCTGCGGCATCGCCGCTGGCTTCCTGTAGTAGGGTGGGGATCGAGATTTCTTCGAGCTGGCCCTTGATCTGAAATACCGGTTTCTCCTTATGGGGAGTGATTATGTAGCATTCCGCCCGCAAGCGCCCGCCCGCCAGGGCGCATTTGATGCTCGAGATGATAAGCTGATCGCCCTTCCGCTCGAAATGCGCGCGGAGGCGGTTGGGATAGATCATTCCGGCAATCTCGATATTTTCGATCCAGACATCGCCGGAGATCGTTCGTTCCCCGGAGGAGGGATCGTTGTGCACCTCTCCGTCGACGCTCAGGCCGCCTACGCGGGCGACATACGCGCCTTTCCGGTCGATGACTTCGGCGCCTCCGTCATGAATATGAAATTGCTGGAGCTCGAGCGTATACGCCGGGGCATGGACGACTGGTTCGCTGGACGACGGCGTAGTCGTGACGATGCCTGGCAGCTTTGTCGCCGGGGGCGGTACTGGCTTTGGCGGCAGAAGCTCCCATTTCTTGTTGTGCTGCTGCCGGAGAACGAGCTTCGGCGCAGCGAGGGTCACTTCGGAGATCACGAAATGGTGGCTGAAGAGCGGCAGCAGCTTGAACTGCATGGAAAACTCCGATGCGTCCATGAGATCGGATCCGGGCAGCCTGGGATCGGGCAGCGAAAGCCCCGAGAGAGCAAGCCCGCTCCATGGGGTCCACGCTGTCCTTTTCACTACGATTGGGGTGCCCAGCGCCTGTGCCGTGGCTGTACGGATGCGTTGCTGGACATCCCCGGACTGCAGGTACAGATTAACGCCAACCAGAGCGATCAGCAGGAGCGCGAGGGCTCCGCCAACCGCGACCAGAATGATCTTGGCAAATCGTCTCACGCGGGCAACCTACGCATCCCGGCCCGAATGTGAATAAGATTCTCGTTATCCTCAATCCCGCAGCCCGTGGAGAGCGGGCCAAAACGCTGCGCGAATCGATCGAACACCTGTCCCATCGCATCGTCGTCCGCGAGACGCGCAAGCCCGGCGACGCCGAAGCATTGGCGGAACGCGCGGTCCAGCAGGGGTTCAAGACGGTGATCGCAGCCGGTGGCGACGGGACTGTGAACGAGGTCGTCAATGGCATTGCCGAGGCGGATGTGACATTTGGCGTGCTGCCGGTCGGGACAATGAATGTCTTCGCGCTCGAGCTGGGAATCGAGGGAACCGATCTCAAGCGCGCATGGTCGGTGATCGAGCGAGGAGAGACTCGTGAGATCGACCTTCCGATGGGAAATGGCGAATATTTCGTCCAGCTCGCGGGTGTCGGGCTCGACGCGGAAGTCGTCCGGCAGACCACACCGGATTTCAAGAAGGCGCTCGGCCCAGTGAGCTACGTGCTCTCGCTCGCGCAGGTCGCCGCCCGCAAACCCCCGCGGATCGTCGTGACTGCTGCCGACGGGGTGACCCGGGAGGGAAGCTTCGTGCTCGTGGGAAATGGCCGGTTCTATGGCGGCCCGCTCGTGCTCTTCCGGGGAGCGAAGCTCGACGATGGCTTGCTGGATGTGGTGATTTTCAAAAACCAGAGCCACTGGGACCTCATGCGCTATTTGCAGGCCATCCTTTTCGGGAACCATCACGAGCTTCCCGATGTCGAGTACTTCCAGACCTCCAGCCTGGAGGTGACTTCGGACCAGGAGGTGCCCGTGGAGCTTGACGGAGAAATGGCGGGATTTGCGCCATTCAAGTTCGGCTTTGCCCCGCGCCGGCTGCGCGTGCTCGCTCCGCCCCCCAAGCCCGCGCGCCAGTGACTCTCGATTGCCACCAGATAGGCTCTAGACCTTGACGGCATCGAGACGTACTCTACAGCCCATGTTTGGAGAGCGCCCGACGCAGCATCCCGCTACGCGCATTCTGATCATCGCCAATGTCGCGGTTTTCCTGCTCCAATATCTGCTCGGACCGGTGGGCGGCAGCATTGCCCAGATCTTTGCGCTTACGGGAGAGGGATTGGGTTCCGGAGCCATCTGGCAGCTCGTGACCTACCAGTTCCTCCATGGGAATCTGCTTCATTTGCTCGTAAACATGGTCGCGCTCTGGTTCGCAGGTCGCGAGCTGGAAGTCGTGGTCGGTACGCGACGCTTCGTTGCTCTCTATTTCATCGGCGGCATTGTGGGCGGATTACTTCAGACCGTCTTTTCTCCGAGCGATATCCCTCTCATCGGCGCGTCTGCATCGGTTTGTGCGGTGATGCTCGCACTCACAACTCTTTTTCCCACGATGCCCATTACGGCGCTCCTGTTTTTCGTCCTGCCGATCCGCATGCGAGCGCGTACGCTTGGGTTCATCCTCGTGGGCGCATCCTTGTTCTTCCTGCTCTTTCGCCTCATGCCCGGGGTCGGCCACCTCGCTCACCTCGGCGGCTTTGCGACGGGGTGGATATTCGGAAGGGCCTATCGGCCCCGCTTTGGAGACGGGTATGGCTGGACATTCAGGAACCCATTCACGAGCCGACCGCCTGGCGGCAGCCCGGAAATGGAGATCATTCCTCCGGCGAGGACAGTGGACGAGGTCATCGATAAAGTCATGCGCGAGGGAATCGAGAGCCTCACCCGCGACGAACGCCGTGTGCTCGAGGAGTCACGCAGCTTTCGCCGCCGGCGCTGATCCGAGTCACCGCGTTGCGACTGGGGCCTATCGAGAGATCCACGCCTCCATGGCATTCAGGGGGCGAATGCCCGGCGCGGAGCGCAGAGTGATTTGGGAATCGAGTCCTTTCGGCGGCAATGGCAGCACAATGGCATTTCCAGCCACCACCGGATTCATGGGCGGAGTGATTAGCACCTCGCCGGGAACTACTGCGCGGTCGAGCAGGATGACAAGAGCCCGGGCGCCCGCGGGCGAGGGCTGCGGATGTAGAGTCACGCCATTGATAAGATTCACGCCGGTATCGTCACGCCCATCAAGGAGGTGCGAGGGACCGTCCACCAATGGCTGCTCTGGCAGGCGGAAGGTGAGCACGATATCCCGGATTGTGCCGGGAATCACCCATTGCGCCATGCGCGACATACCGGCAGGCGGAGTGAACCGTCGGCCTTCCGCCCATTTATTTCCCGCATCGGCCACCACGAGCGTGCCCGCGGCCAGTGTCGCAGGATCATATTTGGCTTCGCGGGCATCCGCATCAGGCAGGGTGTTTCCGAGATATTTGGCATATCGCTGGAAATCGACATGCACCGTGGGAGGGAAAGCGGCCTCGATTCCCTGGGACGCAAGGTTCCAATTCTCCGTCGGTGTAAATTGAAACCCCACCACTGCGCGAGCGAGTGACGCGATCAGCGCACCTGCCACAAGCACCCAGAGCACAGCGCGGAGGCCGCGGGGCAGGGCGCCGCGCACGAGATCCCCGAGCGCCCAAAAGCCACCAATACCGAGTGGCAGCATCGCGAAGGCCGCCGTCCGAATGGGAGGCGTGCGCAGAACGAGCATCGTCGCGAAGAGGCAGACCGATGCGGCGGCGACCACGCGAAGCCCCGCTCTTTCCCCGCGACCGAGAGCCGGGGGCAGGGGAACGAAGGGAGCTAGCGCCAGCGCGGCCAGGAGACCCCAGGTCTGCCAATCCTGGCCTTGGAACAAATAGAGCTTCGCTGCCGTGAGCACGCCATGGATGGATCGGAAGTCTGCCTCGAATTCCCCCTGGACTCCGTAGCCATGGAAGGCGGCGAGCACCTGCCTGAGCATCGGCGCATACAGCAGCAGTGTCGCGACCACCGCGATCACACCGGCGAGGAAGCTCCACCGCGTGCGATCGGCTGCCCAGAGAATGAGCATGAGCGGACCCGCGAAGAAGAGGAATGCCGGCATGGTATATCCGCCCAGAGCGGTCGCTGCTGCCACCGCCCATAGCCAGTTCCGATCTCGACTGCGCAGATACTCGATGGTGGCGATCGCGGCCACCGTGCCAAAAAAGCCGACCAGCCCATAACCGCGAGCTTCCAGGGAGATCGAGAGCATCTGGGGCGCGGAGCTCCATAGGGCGAGCAGCACGGCGCCCTCCATCCATCGGCCGCGCCATGCGGACCATGCAATCAGGAGAATCGCGGTGAGTGCCACTGCCGCGAGACTTACGGCCCGAGCGCGCGCAGGATCGTAGGATTTCCTGCCGGGTAATAGTGAGCTGAGCAGATTGAAGAAGACGTGATTCTTCGGCGAGCGATAGTCAGTGGCGACCCGCAACGGCCCCTTGGCGCTGAACATCCCGATCGTGCCGAACTCGTCGGTGCTCAACGAGGTCGTCGCCATCGAATGCAGCATGCGGCAGGTGAGGATAAGGCTGAGTCCGATCAGTGCGATCGCGAGCAGCGTCTCGATCCGTCGCCAGGCATTCCAAAATACGTCCATCGGTTTTTTACGAAGAAGTTCGACCTCCGCCCGGGATACGGGCCGGAAAACGCGCTCAGAGCGTGTTTGAAAAGTGCGGGAGGCCGCGCGAAAGCAGGGAGGTTCGGGTGGCAAGGCGCGCCGAGTGCGCATCCCCGCTCGGGCTGTAAGCGAGGCACAACGCCGTCAGACGGTCCTCCAGGCTTCCGCCCGCAAGGGTGGGACATGCTCTATCCACTCTTAAGTTTCTTCCCCTTTTATTTTCCACGCGGCTTTCCGGAGTTTTCAAACAGGCTCTCAAATTACCGACCCTCTTTCATCGAGCGAGAATTTCTTTTGCGCTTTTCCGCGGCGGAAGAAGTCTTCACGTTGATTGCCCCGCAGAAGCTGCCCGCCGATGAAGCTTATCATTCAGATCCCGTGCTATAACGAAGAGCAGACGCTCGGCGTGGCCTTGCAGGCTCTGCCGCGTGAGGTGCCTGGCATCGACATAGTCGAGTGGCTCGTGGTCAATGACGGCAGCTCCGACCGCACCTCCCAGGTCGCCCGCGAGCTCGGGGTGGATCACGTCATCGATCGTCCGCATCTCGGTCTGGCTCGCACCTTTATGGCCGGGCTCGAGGCCTGCCTGGCGCGGGGAGCGGACATCATTATCAACACGGACGCCGACAACCAATACGAGGCCGCCGATATTCCGAAGCTGCTCGAGCCGATCCTCGCCGGGCGGGCGGACATGGTCATTGGCGAGCGCCCGATCCTGGAGATCGAGCATTTCTCGCCGCTCAAGAAAGCCCTCCAGCGTCTCGGGAGCTGGGTCGTGCGCGCGGCGAGCGGGACGACGATTGCCGACGCTCCCAGCGGATTTCGCGCCATCACCCGCGAGGCTGCCCTGCAGTTGAACGTATTCAACGCCTACACCTATACGCTGGAGACGATCATCCAGGCGGGGCAGCGCGACATGCGGGTGGCTTCCGTCCCAGTGCGCACGAATGCCTTCCTGCGTCCATCGCGCCTATTCAAGAGCATTCCCGCATACGTGCAGCGCTCGATCTTTACGATCATCCGCATCTTCGCGGTCTATAAGCCGCTCCGGTTCTTTTCGATCCTGGGCATCCCGCCTGCCATCCTCGGCGTGCTCCTCGCCCTGCGCTGGGTCATCCTTTATTTCATCGAGGGAACTACGCGCACGCATGTGCCCAGCCTCATTGCCGCGGCCGTGCTCGTGCTCGTGGGTGTGCAGGTATGGATCCTCGGCTTCGTCGCCGACCTCATCGCCGTGAACCGGCATCTACTCGAGGACATCCAGCTTCGCTTGCGCCGCGCCGAGTATCGGAAGTCTGGCGAGCCCGAGGCCTGAAAGCGTCCGCGTCTGCAAATTCCGTCCATTCCGCCATGAGCCTTCAGTCCTCGATTCCGCCACTCGCACTGCCGCCTGCCTCCTCGCCGCGTGATCTGCTGGCCATCGAGGCGCTGCGGCTGATCCCGAAGATCCTCACGCTGCAGGACCGGAACCGCCACAGCCCGACCTACGGCTGCTTCGACCGTAACTTCTGGCAATACAAGATCATCGATTTCCCGAGCGGAATGTCGCAGGAGTTCGTCTATCCCCTGGCACTCGCAGGGGCTTGCGATTTGGAGGGGAATCCCTACCGCGGCCAGGAGGCCCTGCGCGAATGGGCCGAGGCCGGCATGGTCTTCGCAGCACGCAGCGCGCATGCGGACGCCTCATGCGACGATTACTTTCCCTTCGAGAAGGCGGGGGGAGCGGCGGCTTTCTCCCTGCTGGCCTGCGCGGAAGCATACAAGATCCTCGGCATCCAGAATTACGAGGTGCTGCGCTTCTTCGAGCGACGGGCGGATTGGTTGGCGCATCACAATGAAAGCGGCCAGCTCACGAACCATCAGGCGCTCATCGTCGTCTGTCTCGATCGGGTCGGAGAATTGCTCGGATCCTCGAAATGGGAATCCGCACGCGCCGAGCGACTGGAGAGGGTCCTCTCCTGGCAGAACGAGGAAGGCTGGTTCCAGGAATATCAGGGCTGTGACCCGGGTTACCACACGCTCACAGTCTCGCTGCTCGCGCAGGTCTATGAGAAGACGCCATCGCCCCAGTTGCGCGACGCCTTGTCGCGCGCCGTTGCTCTCGCGGCCGAGTTCGTACACCCCGACGGCTCCTATGGCGGCGAATACGCGAGCCGGAATACCTACAACTTTTTCCCGCATGGATTCGAGGTCTTCGGTCGTCACGAGCCCTCGGCCCTGGCGGTGAACGACCGCTTTCTCGCCGGCCTTGCGGCGGGAAGGAATGCCTGCCATGCCGACGACCACATCGTCGGCCACCATACGTGGAATTACCTGCTCGCATGGCGCGATTACGCACCTGCGCGTCCGGAGCCCGCGCCACGCCCGCAGGGACGCGTGCATCTGCCGAATGCTGGGCTTCTCGTCGAGCGTCGTGGCGATTCCGAGCTGTATGTCGCGCTGAACAAGGGCGGCGTTTTCAAATTCTTCCGCAATGGCGCGCTCGTCGCTTCGGATACGCAGGTCTCTCTGGTCGTGGAGGAGGGGCGGCGCCGACGCAATGCGGTCGGCCACCTCATCGGCGACTATCCGCATGAGATCGAGGCCGACCGCATCGTCATTCGCGGGGATCTGTGCTGGGCGAAGCAAAAGGAGATGACGCCTCTGCGCCTCATCGCCCTCCGACTCATTATGCTCTGCGGCGGCAGACTCTTTCCCGACCTCATCCGCAAGCTGCTTCAGAAGGCCCTCATCACCGGGCGGAAGGCAGCTCCATTCCGGTTCGAGCGGGAATTTGCATGGACCGACGCGGGCCTCACTATCCGTGATCGCGTCGAGGGCGAGGGGTGGAAGAACGTTCGGCAGGCGGGCATTGGCTGCGACCAGACCTCGATCTACGTCGTCATGAGCCGCACCTTCCAGTCTGGCCAGCTCATGCCATGGATCGACCTCGGGCCTGCGGTTTCCCGCCTCCAGCACGGAGAGGCGCTCGAGCACTCCCGCACATTGTGAGCACTCGATCCGGAGTCGGTCTCCTGGTTGCCCCTTGCATTTGCAGCAGGGAATGGTCCCTATTGTCTGGCGTTCCCCCGATTCCCCTTCGTATGTCCTGCACTGCCCGGATGATGCCTGCCCGCCGGAAGGCCGGAGCGGCATCCGCGCCCGTCGTACTATGAAGCGCCTTATCTCCATCATCGTCAGCCTCGGCATCCTCGTTCTCCTCTATTGGAAGATCGATTTCGCGCGCGTCATTCCTGCCTTGGCAGACAGCTCGCTCTCATGGCTGGTGGGGAGTCTTGCGATGGTCATCCCGCTCACGCTGCTCACCTCCGCGCGTCTCCAGCAGCTCATGCCGCGGGCACACCCGCTCGGCTTCCTGGAGGCGAACCGCCTCATCCTTCTCGCGAGCGTGCTCAATCTGGTGCTGCCCTCGAAAATGGGCGACATGGCGAAGTCCGTCTTCATGGCGGATCGCGGCCACCTGCGCGGCTCTCTCGCGCTCTCGCTCGTCGTCTTCGAGAAAGCCTGCGACATGCTCTCGCTGCTCGTCTGGTGCGTCTTTGGCCTGCTGCTTTATCCCAAAAAAGACGGCCTCTTTTGGACTATGACCGCTGTCGTGATGGCCGGGTTCATCGGACTTGCCCTTCTGCTTGGCTCGAAGACTTTTGCGAACATCTGCTTCGATACAGGCAAGCGCCTCGCTCCGGGCAAGATACGGGCAAAGATCGCCGTCCTTCACGAGGCATGGATCGAGATGCATGGTTATTTCTGGAAGGACAAGGCCCAGCTCCTGCGCATCGCGGCGAACTCGCTCTTCATCTGGTTCCTGCATCTCGTGCAGATCTGGATGTTCACCATCGCCCTTCGCGCCAGCGTCCCATTCATGGCCAGCCTTGCCCTTTCACCGCTCGCCCTTCTTGCCGGATTGCTTCCTCTCACATTCGCCGGTGTGGGCACCCGCGACGCCGCCCTCGTCTTCTTCTTCCACCCCTACATGAGCAGCCCCGCCGCCGCCGCGCTCGGTATCCTTTGTACGCTTCGCTACATCCTGCCCGCACTGCTCGGCATGCCATTCATCGGCAAGGCCATCGCTGACCTCGGTGGCCTCAAGAACCTCCTCGGTCGCCGCTCGACTGCCATCTCACAGTGAGGAATCAGGAGTAGTACCGCGGCTTGGAGATCGGCGAGAGATCGTCGGATTGGATTGTAAGGGATTTAAGAATCTTTCTGAGCAATCGTTCGAAACGAGGATTTGATCTTCGTTGGCTTGCAATTTCGGCGACCAAATCGATAAAGCCGAAATCTGCGCAATGGATTCGCTGTCCCAGCTCCCCGAAAAAGGCCAAATCCACGATTTGGAAACTGCGATTGAGATCTTTGAAAGAGGGCTCTATCTGCAGGCTCTAGCCAATGTCGAGCCCCTTGGACCGCTTGCCTCTTGGGAAGGAAGCGGCGCTCAGATCTTTGGCAGTAGATTGGCGAACAATCTCGGAGCGCCCAAGCTCGCTGCGGCACTTCAATGCCGGGCATATCGAGCCGACAGGCAGAATCCGACAGCCGCCTACTATCGAGCGGCTTCGATTTTCAACAGCAAAGGACCATTGCGAGCCTGGAAGTTTTTGCGCCGCTTGCCCGCGTCGACTGATATGTCGGCGGAGACTCGGGCGGACCTCCTGGCAATTCAGGCTCGGGTCCTCGCATGCTTCAGGGATTTCGAATCGGCAGAGAAGACGCTCAACCAGGCGATGGAAGTCGCGCCTCATCATGCCTGGCTATGGTGTGAAAAGGCTTCCATCCTGCAGATGCGCGATGAGCACAAGAACGCCTACGAGGCTGTGCAACAAGCGCTCGATCTGCGTCCGTTCTACCGGCCTGCGGTTCAAATCGGGGCGGAACTCCTTCAACTTCTGAGGAAGGATGGGGATGCGGTTTCTCTGCTCACGGATGCCACCGAGCGGCTGGAAAGCGGGGCAGTGCTTTTACAGCTCGGGGTACTTCATGGCGAGCTGGAGAATTACGACGAGGCGGTCGACTGCTGGACGCGTGGTGCCGAAATGCATCCGCTCGCAGAACCCCAAGTCTCCACCTGGTTGAACGGCAATCTGGCCGACGCCTACTATCGAGCTGGTAAGCTTAGCCAGGCTGCGGAATATGCCGATCTCGCTGCCGGGGAGTTTTACAAGCGTTTCGCAGAGCGGCTCAAACAAGGGAAGTGCGAGGGCAGGAAGATCGTCCTTCCGGTCGGGTTTGTCGCGCAACACCACATGACATGCGCCCCGGCGACATTGAGTGCCATAAGCGCTTATTGGAATGTTCCCGTCGATCACAAGGAACTCGCTGCGGAAATTTGCTACGAGGGTACGTCCGATCACGTCGAGCGCGATTGGGCGGAAAGGAAGGGTTTCGTTGCGAGAGAGTTTCGCCTTACTTGGGATACCGCTTGCGCGCTGATCGATCGAGGGGTGCCCTTCACTCTCACGACGGTCGAGACGACATCGGCGCATCTTCAAGCGCTGATCGGGTATGATGCTACTCGCAAAACGTTCATCCTGCGTGACCCATCCCATCGGACGAAACGCGAGGTAGCCGCCGATGAGTTTCTTGACCGATACGCTCCATTTGGCCCTCGAGGCATGCTGTTGATCCCGCCTGCGGAGGTCGGCCGACTCGATGGAGTGGATTTGCCGGATGCAGAGCTTTACGACCATTTTTATAGGCTCCAGCGAGCATTGGTACGTCATGACCGCGAAGCCGCCGCTAATGAGAGTCAGGCTCTCGACAATGAAGCTGCCGGCCATAGGCTGGCAGTGGAAGCCCATCGCTGTCTGGCGGTTTATGATGAGAATCCCGGCCGCCAGATGGAGGCAGTTGAGAAACTCCTCGCATTGCATCCAAAATGTTCCTGGTTCTTGTGGAGCAAGGTGAATCTGTTGGGCCGTCTATCGCCCGGGAAGGAATACCGGCGCTTTCTGCATCAGGTGGCGAGCGCGCGAAACATTGATCCGGTATTCTGGTACGAGTGGGCCCGGGAGCTTGGGAAGGATGCGCGCCACGCTCGATTTGCTTCCCGCTACCTATTCTTGGCTTTGCGTGTTCAGCCATGTGAAGCCGGGTTTCTGTCCGAGCACGGTAGTTCGCTTTGGAATGAGCGCCGATTCGACGAAGCGACGGAGATTTACCGGCTTGCGGCATTGGTCGGCGGTGTGGATCGGTGGGGGTGGTCGTACTTCCTCGCCTGCAGACACACGCGCCGTACCGAACAGGCACTTGCAATGCTGCGCGCGAGATATGCATCGGTCGGGGGAGCCTCGGCTCAACCATCCCGCGTCCTTTTTTCGGCCCTTTCCGCGCTCGATCGCTCGTTGGAGGCATTCGCGCTATTGGAAGAGACTCTCTCCCGGCGGACGACCGATGGCGATTTGATGCTCTTTGCGGCCGATGAATTCGCTCGTGCAGGGAATATGGAGCGGGCCGAGAAGCTTCTGTTGGATGCGCAGCCCCACGCCGCAAAGGGGCAATGGCTCCGCCTCAAGGCAAAATTTGCGGATTACCGATGCGACCTCACGAGCTCACTCGAGACGTGGCGTCTGATTCTCGAGAATGAGCCTTTGTCGATCGAAGCTCTCCGCACCGTTGCCAGGCTGACCGCGGAAACTCAGGGGCCGGATGCAGCCATCGATTTCCTCACGACACAAGAGGAGCGCTTCCCTCATTTCCTCCCATTGGCGGAGTTAACGATCGAGTTTCTCCGGCAGAAGCCGCCTGCGGTCGCGGAAGAGGCCATCCGACGCGCGCTCAAGCGGGATTCCAGGAATGCATGGCTTCGGCGGGAACTCGCCCTCAATCTGGCGAACCAGCGGCAGTTTGGCGAAGCTGGAAAGGAGGCGGACGAAGCGATCCATATCGATCCGCACAATCCGACCTCATATTCGATAAAAGCGCGGGTTCTCGAACTCGAAGGACGCTACCCCGCCGCGGCTGATGAATATCGGGCAGCGCTCTCGATTTCCATCGACCAGTCCAATGCCATCGAGGGATTGTTTCGGGTCAGCAAGTCATTCGAGGAAAAGAAGGAGGTTATCGACTTCATTCACTCCGAACTCGTCCATCAGGTTGTTTTTGGTGATGGCCTGCTGGCGTTTCGAGAGGAAGCCTGCACGGTGCTCGATCCGGAGGCCTTGCTCGGCGTCATGCGCGAGGCGTACACTGCGCGTCGCGATCTCTGGCAGGCATGGGTTGTTACGACGGAACAACTCATCGACACTGGCAAGCTCGATGAGGCGCTTTCACTTGCCCGGGAGGGAGTGGATCAATTCCCGCTGGTGCCAAGGGTGTGGACTCAATTATCACAGGTTCATCGTGCTCGTGGTGAGCGGGAGCAGGAGATCGATCCTTTGCTGCAGGCCTTGGTTCTTTCTCCTTCATGGGGAGTCGCATCACGTCTGCTTTCCGACGCATACTGCCGCTTGAGTGAGCTCGAGAAGGCTCGATCCGTCCTGGAGAAGGCGGTGGCTGCAGCGCCGCTCGATGCCTTCAATTATGGCTGCCTCGCGGACATATCCTGGAAGCTCGGATTCCGCGAGGAGGCCCTTAAGCACCTCCGCCACGCGATTCGATTAAACCCGAATTACAGTTGGGCTTGGGACGCTCTTAAGGATTGGGCGGCGCATCAGGGCTTGGGTGAGCTTGCTGTCGATGCGGCCCGGGAGCTCACGCGGGAGCGAGCCGGTGAATCACGCTCCTGGCTCCGCCTCGCCGCAAGTCTTCCGCAGGAATGTCGGGACGAAGCCATTCAGGCTGCAGAGAAGGCTGTGTCAATCGATTCTCTGAATTTCGAAGCACACGACTCATTGGCATTTCTTCTTTGCATGGCAGGCCGATTTCCCGAAGCAATTGCGGCCTGCGCCCCAGCAGCATTTGGCGATCGCAGGCCGTTTGCAATTCAGGGGAGAGAGGCTTGGATTGAAGCGCAGCGGGGGGATCTTACCCTGGCGATCGAGAAGATGCGTGCAGCCGTGGCTTCTGCACCGGATTATTATTGGGGATGGAGTAACCTTGCCGATTGGCTCACGGCTCAAGAGAAATTTTCTGAGGCCTTGGAAGCGGCACAGGTAATGGCCCGCCTCGCCCCTCGCTCGGCCATTCCGTTGGGGTACATCGCCGATCTTCAGGTTAGGCTTGGCAGATCGCGTGAGGGTTGGAAGACGCTCCGCAAAGCGTTCCATATCGACCCAGGGTATCAGTTCGCTGGCAGACGCTTGTTCGATGAATACATGCGCACAGGGGATCTCAAGAGCGCAACCGAGATACTTCACCTGCTCGAGATTCATCACCCGGGAGCGCATACCGAGGCAGGCCGGATACGGATGCTTTGTCGCGATCGAAAGAAGACCGAGGCGCTCGCCGGACTTCGACATTTGTGTCTGCAGAAACAGGCGGATGCCGGCGCTCTGTTTCAAGCGGATGAGGCCATAGGACAAGTCGGCTGGGGCGGCGATGCGAGGCACATTTATCGATCGTTGCTTTCCGATCCCCAGGCGAATGCCGCAGTGGGCACTTTACTGGGGAACATCCTGGCCAAACGAAAATATTGGCTTACGGACGGAGGTTTGTCCGCTACCGATCCGAGCACCCCGATTGGCCATTCGATCCGGGTCGCGATGCTCGATAAAGCCGCTGCGACTGGGCGACGTAAATTTGTGGAGAAAATTCTTCGCAGGGATGGCGAGGCGCTGCGCGGGGCTACCCGTTCATGGGGAGCGGGAGGCTATGCGTTGGCGACTTTCCGGAAATATTCCGCGACCGTTGATTGGTTGTCCGATTGGCGATCGCGAGCAGATGCCGAACCATGGATGCTTAACAACCTCGCGATTTCCTTGCGCGCGCTGAAGCGCGACCAGGAAGCTCATGAAGTGTCGCTTCATGCCGTGGGTCTCCGCGGCGATCAAACGACGCCGAAACACCATTTGTTTCTCGCTTGGGACGAGATGATGCGTGGCGAAGTTGCGGCCGCGGAGAGTCGGATGAAGAAACTTCCGAAGGATGGCAAAGCCAATTTCGAAAGTATGCATGCACTTGTAACGGCAATGATCAAAGTGGCAAAGGTATCAACCGACGAGCGCGTGATGATTTACAAGCGTGAGTCTTCCATCCTTCGCCAGGACGCATGGAAAGCTATTTGGAGCGATCCCTGTTTTCACCACATTGGCAAGGAAGGCATGCGAATGATGGCCCAGCTTGCAGGTAAGAAGCCGTACCGCCTCGGTGGAACGCCGCTGAACAGGTGGCAGCGGCGGACGGTCACGAGCGTACCTGTTCGAGTATGGGGCATTCTCGCGTTCTGGGTGATCATGATTCTAAATTCGCTGCTCCATTCCTGCTCCTCGATAACCCAATAGGCAGTCTGAATCCCTTGAAGCGAAGCGACATCAGCGAATCATATCGCATGCCGCGAATGCCAACCTCGTTCACCGTGCTCGCCAATCAAAAATCCAAAATCAAAAATCGAAAATTCCCAGCGGCTCCGATACGCTGGGTGGCACGATGAAAGTCTTCCTCACCGTCGTCGGTCTGATCGTCGTTGCCGTTGTCGCAGTTGCGCTCCTCGTTCTGGTCGGGGGCTGCGGTATGTACAACAACCTCGTCACTCTCAAGCAGCAGGTCGATAAGAGCTGGGCCGACGTGGAGAATGTCTATCAGCGCCGGGCCGATCTGATTCCGAATCTCGTAAATACGGTGCAGGGTGCCGCAAATTTCGAGAAGAGCACGCTCACCGACGTCATCAAGGCCCGCCAGCAGGTGACCAATATCAAGCTGGACCCAACGGCTGCGCCGGAGGACCCCGCCGCGCTCGCGAAGTTCCAGCAGTCCCAGGAGGCCCTCGGCGGCGCTCTCTCGCGACTGCTCGTCACGGTCGAGCGCTATCCGGAACTCAAGGCCAACGCGAATTTCCAGAACCTTCAGGTTCAGCTCGAGGGAACGGAGAATCGCATCGCCGTCGAGCGCCGGAAGTTCAATGAAACCGTGGCCGCCTACAACACGACCGTGCAGACCGCGCCCACGGTCTTCTTCGCGCGTCTCTTCGGCTTTACCCCGCGACCATACTTCCAGGCGCAGGCGGGTGCCGAGAACGCCCCGACCGTGAATTTCAACTTCGGCCAGTCTCCCACACCAGTGCCCGCTACCCCGGCGCCTGCCACCCCGTAACGGCGTGACATCTACGCTGCGCAAAGACTGGCTCGGGAGTGGACGAAGCAGGCGCCTGTTCGGCTTCGCTTTGCTCGGCCTCCTGGCGTTTGTCCTCGGCACATTGGTTGCTCGAGCGGCGGATCCGCTCCCGCCGAAGCCCGCGCAATATGTTGACGACCAGGCAGGTCTGCTTTCCGCGGCCACCGTACGCGCGCTCGACACGAAACTCGCCGACTACGAGCGCCAGACATCGAATCAGATCGTTGTCGCCATCTTCCCGACCATCCCCGGCGACTATCAGCTCGAGGATTTTACCCAGCGCACGGCGGCGGCATGGGGAGTCGGTCAGAAGGGGAAGGATAACGGGGCGGTCCTCTTCATCTTCCCGAAAGATCGGAAGATGCGAATCGAGGTCGGCTATGGCCTGGAGGGAGCCATCCCCGACATCACCGCCAACAATATCATCAACAATGAAATCCGGCCTGAGTTTCGCGCCGGGAATTTCGATGCCGGCGTGACTCGTGGCGTCGATGCGATCCTGGCCGCCGCACGAGGTGAATACAAGGGAACTGGCACCACGAACGCGGAGCGATCGGACACGGAGACTTCGTCAGAAGGCACGGTCTTTCTCATCGTGCTTTTCGTCTTCTTCTTTGGAGGCATCATTCTCTTCGCGCGGGTCGCTGCTTCCACCCAAGGCAGCGCCTACTCGTCTGGCGGTCGTCGCCGGGCCGGTGGCCTCGGCTGGCTGCCTATCACGACCAGCACCTGGAGCAGTGGCTCCTGGGGCGGGGGCGGCGGCAGCAGCGGTGGAGGAGGGGGCGACAGCGGCTTCAGCGGTGGTGGCGGAGACTTTGGCGGTGGAGGAGCAAGCGGCGGCTGGTAATATGAAACCCGGTACCTTCCTCGATCAACTCGACGACGCCCGCGTGATCGCGGCGATCCAGACGGCGGAGAGCACCACATCCGGCGAGATCCGCGTCTTCGTCTCCG
>Ga0068856_100000717_pt1 | contig 36024 bp, 90 predicted proteins | sample KBSCornC62_FD_66595 | JGI IMG/M metagenome (GOLD analysis project Ga0068856, IMG submission 66595) | Corn rhizosphere microbial communities from Kellogg Biological Station, Michigan, USA - KBS Corn C6-2 | ecosystem: Host-associated > Plants > Roots > Rhizosphere > Soil ...
AGGGGGGATTTTAGTAGGGCGGCCGACTATCCTGCCGACCGCCCCGTTATCATCGTTTCGAGATGAGGTAGTTTCGCAACTTTTATCGCTCCACTAAAGCACAACACGAGACGGTTTACTTTTATCGGGCTGCTTTACCCCTAAGCTACCCGCGCATCAGGAACGCAAGGACGGTGCCCTTGCCTTCATGGAGCGCGGGGAGGGATTTGAACCCCCGGTCGCCCTTCGATTGTCGTCTCGCAGACTTCGCTTCTGCGATTGCTCAAGTCTGTTGGGTGATAGTCTGAAGATAATTGCCTCAGTCTAAAGTCCGTCAGTCTGAGCCTGAGTACCCCTCACGGGGCACCCAACTTGAGGGCGGGCCAGGATCATCTTCGAGGAATCAGCGAGTCGCGTACTCGCCGCCCGTTCCGTCATATCTTAGCCCGTCCAACTTGCGGGGCGGCGGGAATCCGGTTAGCCGTTGAGTCCGCTTGCGCGGCGAGTCAGCGTTTCCGGCCCCTTCTTCCGCCCCAACTTAAGCTTTTGCTTCGAACTCGCGCTCGTCCCACACGCCGATGCAGTAGCGCTCGCCTGCGTACCTGGCCCACAGGAACGGATCAGGCAATGGGCGCGGAACCTGCTCGGACTCGTGCGTAAGTTCTTCGACGGTGAACTCGCAGTCGGGGATTTGAGCCTTGACCTGCAGCGCGACATTCAGCAAATGGACAGGGATGTAGCGCGGGTACGGATCAGCGTAGCGATCTTTGGAACCTAGAGTGAAAGTCCTCCACAACCGTCTATGCGCCATCTTGTCGATGAACTCGCCCATGTTGATACACGGTATTCCAAACACAGCGTAGGCCGCCGCGATCACCCCAAGTACTGAATACTTTACCTCGCTGCCGCCGCCGAAGAAGCGAATCAGCCCGTAGGCGACCGCTTCGATCCCCAGCCAAACTCCGACGCCGATGAGATTGTTCTTCAGGCGGTTGGAGGAAACCCATCTCTTCTCTTTGGACTTCTTGTACTGCTCAACCTGGTCGCTGTGGAGCGGGGCGACGCCCAAGTCACTGAGCGCCTTGGCGAGCGGGCCGCGCGCGCCAAACGTATCGGCTGTGTACCCGAAGACCTTGTGGGCCTTCTCTAAGACTTCGGCCCTGAGTTGAGCGGCCACGTCATCGGTGTGCGTCATCGGCACACGTTGGATTTTCCTCACATCGCTCGCTACCATACTTCCTCCTTCTAACTTTGCCTCTGATACGGTTCATCTGCACTTCCCCGCTCGTCAGAGGACTTCGGGCCGTTCACGCCGACCCTCACGCCGTAGTCACTGTGCATAGCTCCACGGAATTACTTTTGCGGGTGTTTCACTACTCGGTCTCCGAGCGTCCGGAGATTGCTTCCGGCACCATACCCCGCAAACTTAGGCCAGCGGCTTGTAGATGTAGTCCAACAGCGCCGCGCCGATCTTTGCTTCCTTCACGTCAATTTCCTGCTCGTTGGCCTTCGACCGCGCCGTCGCTACCGCCCGGTACAGGTCTTCGGCCCGCTCCATGAGTTGAGCCTTGACCGCTGGGGTAATCAGCGCGCTCCACTCCTGCTCCAGAATCGTGCCAGTCGGTACGTCCTTGGTGATCTTGTCCACCTGCGCCGGGTGCTTGTCAGTCGCCGGGGCCAAAACCAAAGGAACGACTTCCTTCGACGTACGAGTCTTGCGGACTTCGCGGGCGGCGAACACTCCCGCGCCCTTCTCTGCGTCCGGCTTGAAACCCTTGGCCGGGTCAAGGGTCGGGATCGTCCGGATGAACTCCTGAACTTCCTTCAGGCGGTGCTCTAGCTGCAGCAGCGCCGTCGCCGGAACGTCCTTGGCGAGAATCACGCCGTCGATCTCGATGTTGGCCTTGGCCTTGGTATTGGCCAGGTCAATCGCGTAGGCCGCGTCGAACGCCTTGGTCAAGATGTTGTTTAGCCACTCGACCTCGGACTTCACCGAACTCTGAATGTCGGACTGGCTTTCGGTTACGGGCGCAGCGTTCTCAGCCAACGGCTGGAAGGTCACGCGCTTCTCTTCAAACAGATGGCGTTTCTTCTCCATCGTGTTCATAAGCTCGGCGCGGCACTTCTGCGCCTGACCCTTTTGGCTGGCGTCTACGGCCAGCAATTGATGTAGTTTCGGCATCTGCTCTCCTAAATTCTGCCGGGGCTTGCGGTGCCCGGCTAACCGATCCAAAGATGTGCTACTACGCCAAAGACTCTAAGGGCTGTTCTCAGTCGTCTCAGTAAGAACCTGTCACACCAGACCCTTTCCCGATCATACCCCGGTGTCCTCTCGTATTCCGGGGCCAAACTGAGCCTCACTACTCGTTTGCCAACCTTGAGCCGTCGCGGGGGACCAGAGCCTATTGCTAGGATGTAAAACCGCAAAACGAACTCCGCCAGGTAATCCTTTCACACTTCCCTGTGGTTCTACGCCAATCCCTCTTGTGCAAGAGAGAGGACCGCTTGGTTTCGCTGGCCGCGCTACTTCCTTCCACTCGCCACTCTTTAGCCGATGGCTGCCTTTAAGCCCACGGTTCTAAGGACAACCCTATCTTTGCACAGGACAAGAAAACTGTCAAGTGGTTTTATTCTTTTTCGTGAGCCTCGCACAACGTCTTCATCCAACGGCCGCCCCGTATGAATCCCGGCTCTCCGCATACCTCGCAAATTTTGGCGCTTGCTTCTTCGGCCTCGGCAATAAGCTCCCTCGCGGCTTCGTTCGCCCCGTAGACGTAGAAGCGGAGAGTGCCGAATTTTTCCTTGACTTGAAGCACATGGAAATCCTCGCCGACCACGGCTTCAAGTTTCTCGCATAGGTCGATCAGCAACGGCGTCCACCCGCAGCCCGGCGCAGACGCATAGGTGAACCACTTGGGCCAGCGGGTTAGGAACAAATCTCTCATTTCGGTTCGTACCCCGACAATTCGTAAGCCTTGGCCTTGTCAATTACGACGTACTGACGCGGCCGTTCTTCAAGCGGGTCGGTAAAGACCTTGAACTCGCCTTCGTCTACGGCGACGGCTGCAGCCTCGAAAGGTCCGTTGTCAACCACGCAAACCAATGCTTTGTCGGCCGGAATATCGGCGTAGGTTCTGGGTGCTTTGGCCAGCAAAGTCCCGCCATGCTGCTCGGCGATGATGCGCGCCTTGTTGTGGTGGTTTCCCGGTGTTTGAATGTAGTACCTCATCAGATTGCTCCCTTGCTTTCAATGAATTGGTCGATCCGCTCGGCCGCCGCCTTCGCCGAGGCTGGGGTTTTGGGTTTGCCCCAAGCCGGGTTCCTTTCGCCGTTCGGCAAATCCGGCCAGTACAAGAACAAACGATCTGCTTGCGCGATAGTGATCTCCAAATCGCGGGCCATCGTCATGCTGTCAAAATGGTTCCCACGCCGCAACCTTTCGTTGTACCTTTTGATGTTGGGGTCTAGGACCCACGCCGCCCAGCCAGCGAGACAGCAAGGCGTATTGCAGGTGTGGCCTTGCAGCGCGTTGGGATACTCGCCTTGGTCGTACAGTTCCGGCTCCTGCAGGATGCAAGCCTTCATCAGTTCGAGTTTCTGGATAGTCGATTTCTTGAGTGCCATAGCTTTACGCCTCCTTGACAGCGTATTCGTGGAATTCGTCAAGGGCCGCGCGAACGGCCAGGGTGATTGTGGTGTCTGACACGTCCATCGGAAAGAACTTTTTGAAGCGGCCGACAACTCGGCGCTGGACTGATCCCCAGTCATTGGCGTCTACCAGACGTTCGCAGCGGCCACACGCCATCCAGCGCCAGCACTCCATGAACACGCCCGTGCTCATGCGGCTGGACGCGTAGACCACCCGAGGTGGGTCGCCGCAAAAGTCACACACAGGTTCGGGCGACAGCTTGCGCTCCTGTACCGACAGGTGAACACGGGCGTTGTCCAGGTCAACAGCATCGAGTGTTTTCTTCCGGTAAGTCATCGGGCCTCCTTCTGGGTTAGTCCCATCGTGACGATAAACACTACTACCGCCATCGAAAGAATGATGGCCCCGGCCGGACGGGTGTAAATCAGGTTGGCGGCAAAGAAGCTCACCACCAGGCTGAAGACTACGGCGAAGATGTATTTCATTAGCTGTCCAGCCATTTCCGGAACTCTTCTGGGGTCAGCCCAGCGAAGAATTCCCTTGATTTGCGCCAGTGCTTGGCCGCGCTAACCTCGTCATCGTACCGCGCGCAAGCTTTCTCGGACGGCCGCATATCCGGAAAATTTTTCTGGCGGCCCGCGCCCACGGCGTCCGCGTAAACTTGAATGAACTCTGCCTTTTTCATAAGTACCCCCTCATAAAGTACACGACGGTCATACACGCCAGCAGCGCGCTCAACATGATCCCGACCGTCAGTAGTACGAACCTCATTACGCCTCCGTTGGAACCAGCCTGATGTGGATGGTCTCGTTCTCCTCCACGACCTCGATCTCCAGGCCCGCGTACTCCTTCGCCAGCAGCCCCAGGTCAGCTTTTGTAAATGACACAGCCGGATAGTTCAACTTCCGCATGGTCATCGCCAACATGCACAGCGGGCCTTCTTCCTCTAAGCTTATTACTGATGATTTCACGCTGCCCCCAAAACTCTTTACAGTTTACACTTTCCGTGCTAGGATGTCAACACGAGGAAAAAATGTCCCGAAATAAACATGGTCAACGGCACATCGACCGTTTGATTGCCGCGATCTTTGACGTGCTCGAAGATACCAATCAGTCTCCCGAACTCCGGGTCAAAGCCGCCGAACTACAACTGGCCGCGCTCGAACGCCGGACACCTCCCAGCCGCAAGAAAAAATCACCGGAAGTAAGAGCGGTGGAATTGTTGATGGGTGCGCCCAAGCGTCAGACGCCGTTTGTCACCAACAACCCCAACCCGCCTAAGAACAAACCCGCCGCCGATTAGTCTGCTGCTCGTAGTAGAACCCCCAGCCCTTCTCTGTGATCCGGAGCATCTTCCATACAGGTATGCCCAGGGCCACGGCGATCTTGGTTAGGGTGCGCAGGGACACCGAATACTTGCCTCGCTCTAGCTGGCCGATGGCTTGCGGGTGGAGTCCGGCCCGATCAGCCAGTTCCGGCTGCGTCAGGTTTTGCGCAACCCGCAGGACTTTGATTACTTCTCCGATTTCAGGCATCTCACTCCTGTTAGTTGTGCTGTGCTATGTGGAGCGACATCCAGCGCCAGCGCTGCGATCCATACTTGATGGCGCGGGGGGGCCGCACTTGACAGTGCGGACACTCCACCCAGAACGTCGGCCGCTCGCCGCCGCTACGAAGCGCTGAGATGCTTTCCCACCCGGCGGGTAAAACTCTCCGTAGGTAGGTCATGCCCACGCGCGTAATCTTCGACGGCGCGTGTGATGTAACCTGCGAAGAACGTGACGTGGCCGAGGAGCGGGTCGATTTCGACATTGGTTGCCTTTCTGTGATGGGTTGGTTTCGCAGCCTTGTGGTTCGTTTTCTCGGCCTTGGCCCGGCGCATCGCAACTGCGGCTACCGAGGAACCAGGGATGCCGTGAACCGATTGTTTGTGCCGCCCGATGGCGTTAGCCCACGGGCTGCTGTACGTGCAGCCGCCAATGCCGCACTCGATAGGTGGATTGGTTGGTGTCATGTTGCCTCCTTACCGTCTACTGCAATGAAATGTTCCCACCGGGCTTCGAGGACTTTAGCCTTTCCTAGTGGGGTTGTGGCCTTTGCGTACTGGCTTGCGTACGGTTCCGGCCAGTTGTACGCGTAGTCAAAGAGATTATGACCCGCGAAAACGTCGATTCCCAGCAACTTTGGGGCGTTGAACGACAGTTGATATTTACGGTCGTCCCTTAGCCGTGCCGCGTAGTCTTCGGGGTCATTCAACCAGTAGACCCACCCGGCCGCGCAGCACACGCTGTTGCAGTCCGTCGCCCCGGACGGAGAGATGTCTTGGTCGTACAACTCCGGCTCAGCCAGGATTGCGGCGATGACGGCGCGCATCTTACGGATTGTTTGTTCGCTTAGCATGTCACTGTCCATTTTGTGGACGAGAGCGCAGCCGGGTACTCTCGACCCACTGCGCCCCCTTCCCGTTGACTGGCTCGACTTCCATTCGTACCCGGCCGTAGGTTGTGGCTACGTCTCGAATATGGCAGAGGATGTCTACTTTTTCAAATCTGACCAGTTGTTTGCTGCCGACTACTGGATTAATCTTCATTGGCCCTCCTTCAAAGTTGCCGTGATGGTCACAGCCGTAAACTCTCTGACCATCTGTTCTGCTTCTTCCTGCGTCTCCGCCCGAACGTTCTTGAACACAAACGGCTCCAGGTCCGGACGGTCCTTCATGGCTACGGACACTTGCCAGAGTTTACGCATTGGCCGCCTCGACAGTCTCCGGGTCGCAGACAGCATAAAACTCATCTGCGGTCGGTAGAGCGTCCAAGTCGAAGCTCGCCGTCAGTTTGACCTGGTAGTACTTGTCGTTCCGCTTCTCGTTCATCGGAATGTTGTAGAAGCGGTCGGAAGGCTCCAAAGGTGTTTTGTTGAACCCTTTGTACACCTCCAGCTTGTTTGTGTCCAAGTCAACCACATAAGCCCACTCGCAGAACAACGAGTCACCCGCAAAGTTCAAATCCGACTTCAACGGAAGCCGTTTCTTTGCGCTCTGGATAGTGGCAAGAATCTTGCCGCCCAGGTCCCGGTCAAGGGTGGGGTGCGCCTTCTTGAAGCGGTCGGCGGTGTCCGTGTCAATCCACTCGGAGTCAGGTTTGGCCCCGGCCTCTTCGTACCAGGCTTTGATCTGGTCCTCGGTCGGCTCGTAGGTCTTCGCCAGCTTGGTCAGGAACAAGTCTCGCGCAAACCTCTTCTTAAGAAAATCGAGGATTGTCTTGCCCTGCCCGGAGGGATAGCCATCCCACTGGCCGTACTGAGCGACCTTGTATTTGCCGTCGTGATGCACAATCGTTAGATTACGTGTTCCCATGTTGCCTCCCTTGCACTCTATAAGATGCAATTGCCCCTGTCAAGGATTCAGTCGCCAGCGAAAATAAAACCCCAAAAACGCTACTACGAGAGAAGCAACGCCAACGTCCGAGAGTATTTCCGCCGCTACCTTGTTGTGAAGTAACGGACTCAGCACGATAAGTGCGAGTCCGGCCACCCCGGTTCCAATAAGCTTCCCCTTCATATCTCGCCCTCCGTCTGGACTTTGAAATGGACTCTGCGCCTAGCCAGCGCACCGTCCAGGTTGTCGAGTGCCGCCCGGTAGCCGTCCACATAGCGGGTGTCCTCCCAACAAGCCACGCGTTCCCGCTCGATCCACTTACGTAGCCGCCAGCGAACGGTATGGCTCGCCGCTTGCCAGGTCACGACTAGCGCGGCCAACACTATGGCCGTAGCCAATGCTCCATCGTTCATCGATACCTCCAATGCGTCGGACGGTAGTACACGTACTTGCTCATATCGGGGAAGAACCAAAGGTTCCGATAGCGCTGCAAAGGTTGTTCGTTGCGTACGCCGTCCTTGTCGTCGATCTTGGTATCCACTACGACGTTTTCGTCCGGCAGTCTATCCTCAGTTTTGACCCACGTCATTCCGCCCTCCGTAGATAGCTGCCTGTGAAGTGTGGCCCCCAGCCCAAGTCGTCGTCGATCTCCGCGCCCGTCTCCCGGTCGAACTCCCACCCGCCGCCGCAAACGATGCGATCCTCACGAACCTCGACCACTCGCAGCGGTTGGGGGATGGTCCCAGCCAGCAGGCGGGTGACGCGATCCCCGATCTTCAGGTGTTGAAATCCGTGTGCCACTAGCTGTTCCTCTCGATGAATTGGTCGATACGCCGCGCCCCTGCGATAGCCCCGGCTTCGGTTCTCGGCGACTCGTCGTCGTTCCCGTGGAAAAGAAAAGAGGCTTGGTCGCGGGTAATGCCGAGCGCTTTCATCAGCGCCGCTGTGCCGTAGAACTTACCATTCTTCAGTCCAGCGTTATACGCCTCCGGGTCGGGGTTGTTGACCCATACCGCCCAACCCGCCAGGCAACAAGGAGTGTTGCAGGTGTCGTTACCCATCCCAGGGAAATGATTCTGGTCGTACAACCGGGGTTCCTGCAAAATGCAGGCTTTGATGAGTTCGAGTTTCTTGATGGTTGACTTTTTGAGCGCCATTTTTTTGCCTCCGTTGAATCCTATTAGACCTTATTGTGGTTGTCAAGCCCTGTCTGTGGAAAAATAAACCGGGGTCGCTTCCTCGATGTCCAACTCGACGGTCTGATCGTGCAGGCGGTAGAGTTTTTCTGGATCAAACCAGTCAATCACCCGGTCGTCATCCGGCTCTAAACCGAATACGAACTGGCCGTCCACCGTGTCAGTAAAGAACTCACCGACACCCAGGTCGATCACCTCGCCCACGGCGGGCTGCGAAGGAAAAATCCCCCGGAACAAATCGCCAATGTGCCCGCTTTCCCGCGCCTCTAAAACTCGCGCGGCGATGTGAACCCGCTTGCCTCGTAGTTGTCGAAGTGCAACCTTGTCCAGCACCACGGCAGCGGTCGCGTCTTCGTTGTAGTTCGTCTCGTACATCCCGATAGCGCCGTAGCGATCTGACACGCGCTCGCTGCGCGGCCAGCTAAAAATACCCTGCGTCTTCATGGTCCTCCTTCGCCAGCTTGAATTTGGTGATAAGCTTCTTGCACTCGGCGCACTCAATGGTCAGTACGCCGTGGTCCACAATGGCCCAGGTGGGTGCGTCGGGGTGGCAGCGGCCGTGAATGTATAACGGCCCCGTGCAATTACAACCCGGTCTGCTGCATTTGAGAGTCATGGGTTTACAAACTCCTTCGCCGCGTCTCCGTCCGGCCTGCGGCGGCCACTTCGAGGGTGACGAATCCAGCCTTCAGGTTCGTCGCCAGTCCAGTTTTCGAGCGCGGCCAGCGCGCCCTGCAAACTCGTGTAGCACCAGCGGTCGTCGTAGCCTAAGCTCAGTTCAAGTTGCTCGACCACCAGAATGGCCCAGGTGTACATCAGCCGATGAATCCAAGCCACCTGACCGTCAGGCAGGACGCGAACAGCAGGTGGGTCGTACCCGGCCTCGACGAGTTGCGTTGTCGCTTCCAATTCGGTCATCGGCCCCTCGCAATCTTGGTCGCCCGGATTGCAAAGATGGCTCTCCGGATGTCCGTCTTCACATCGTCCGGCAAAGAGTCCAAGTCGATGGCTTCGAGCGCCAAGCCCGGACCATACTTCAAAGTTTGGCAGCAACCAAAACAAATGGACACGTCGCCCGGCTGGGGCTGCTTTTCCGCCTCGACGCCCTTCGAGATGCAGGTCTGCCTCTCCAAGTGATACCCGCAACTCGGACAAATCTGTTCCATTCCAGCCTCCTTGTCCATTTTCTGGACTATTGGAACTCCTTCTCGTTGCAGATGAGCACGTTGCCCACCATGTAGTCAAAAGGCATCCCGCCCGCCTTGTGCAGTAGAGCGGTAGCCGCCTCGTTGAGCGCATTGGGTTGGCGGAACTTGCCTTCTTCGTCGAAGACCAGAATCCCGTCGTCGGTGTGAATGACCTCGATCATCTCAACCCCAAGAAGCTTGTAAAGCTCTTGCAGACCAAAGCCAGTCTCCGGGTTCGCCGGAGTGACGGTCTCTTTGGTGCCGTCAACCTTCAATAGTGTCGCCATTGGTTCCCTCCACTTCAAAGTAGTGAACGGCTCGCGCCGCGCACGGTTTATCCCAGCCGAACATCGAACCGAGATACATGCTTTCGATGATCTCCCCGAACATCGGAACGTCGGGGTCCATCCCCAGGCCACGGTTGAGCACCGCGACCGTCTGGTTTACCTCGTCAGCCGTCATGCTCGGGTTGTCGAACTTGCCCGGCTTGCAGAGATAGTAACCTGGCTCCTTGTACTTCACAAGGTTAATCCGCTCGCCGGGTTTGTTGCCCAAGACGTGGACGTATGCTGCGTCAAATTTCATCGTCGCCTCCCAGCGGTTCCGCGCCCATGAGTTGCAGCGGGGTGATTTTGATGCCGTGGTGCTCGGTAAACTCTCCGATGTGCGAGAAAACGTTGTCCCGGTCTTGCTCCATCTTCGGCACCGACCCGTCGCGCGATCTCTTGCACTGGTTGGCCCACATGGTCGCCCGGCCAACACAATGCGCCGGGTTTGGCCGAGTCATAACCAGGTGGCAAGGCAACGCGCCTTCGTTCTGAGCGATAACAGCGAACTCCTGCTTCCCGTTACCTCCCAGATAGCCAGGCAATGACTTGCGCCGGAACGGACACTCCTTGCATGGCTTAGTGTGCTGCTTCAAAGCCGCCTCCTCCTAGTTCATGCTCGACAGCGGGGTGTTGGGGTCAAAGTCCACTTTGCCCATGTTGATGACTTGTGCCCCGGCCATTTTTGCCATCGGCCCCGTCAACAGCTTCATGGTCAGGTGTCCGATAACTGAGGACACAAAACCCTGCTCGCGCTCGCCCAGCTTCTCGAACGTTGCTTCGAGGTGCGCTGCCGCCTTCTCCATACCCAAAGCCGCCAGCAGAAAGTCGCGCTGTGCCTCGGACAGATTGCCCTTGAGTTTGTCCGCTTCGATTCGTGCTTCGATCTGCTCGATTTCCTTGATGTCCATACTGCCTCCTATCCTTGTTAGATGCAAGGCGCGCGCGAAGGATTCAGACTGCCGCCAAAATCTTTTCCGCCGTCGCCAGGATTTCCGTTTTGTACTTCTTCAAGCGCTCGGGGGTGGCCGCAAAGTGCGCCAGGTACTTAACTGTGTGGTCGTAGTCTACCCCAAAGTGCTTCATAACTAAGTATGACACGATCTCAGCGCGCGATTCCTTCACCGCCAAAGGCTTGGCCTTCATTTGCATGATCCGAACCATGAGTTGGTCTTTTGGCGAAAGCTTGTCCACCATTTCGTCAAACTCCTCTTTTGTCTCGGCGTTCTTGAGTCCGTCCGGCAGACAGTTCTTCATCTCGTAGTCCATCACCCAATGGCCCAGTTCGTGCGCCAGCCTCCCGGCCGCTTTAGTCGGTTCCAACTCCCGCATGATGGCGATGTCACCTTTGTAGTTGCAGGTCGCGTCCGCGTCGTCGCCCTCGATGCTGTCCACAAATTGGACATTCGCCCCCAGGCGCTCGGCGGCCTTCAACAGTTGTGGATAAAGCTCTGGCTTCTTAGGCATCGGTTCGTCCTCCAAACCCTCCGCGTCGGATAGCGAAGACAACAAAAAATCAAGGATAGCAACATCCTCGTCCTTTGCGAGTTTGCCCACCAATTCGTCGTAATACTCCGCGAGTTGTTTCATGCTGCCTCCGTTGCGGCCACGATCTTCGCCGCCGTTGCTAAAATTTGATTCTGAAACTCAGCCAAGCGTTTCGAGTTGCCGCCCCAGCTTGCAATGAATCCCACCGACCTCGGCTGCTCGACCCCAAAATGCTTGAGAACCAGATAGCTCACGGCCTCGGCCCGCGTCTCCTTGACAGGTAACGGGGCGGTTGACTCGACAAAGTTCACCACCTCCAGATACTTCTCAAGGCCAGCCTTTGCAATCGCGGCCTTGTGTTCGACTGGATTCATTAAAGAAAGCTCCTTCACGAAAGGAGTCAATCTCGGCTCGGCATAGTCAACCAGCCAATGACCCAGTTCGTGGGCCAGGCGTCCGGCTGCTTCAGTAGGTTCGAGTTTGCGCAGTACCTCAATGCGCCCCGAGACGTGGCAACGCGCGTCGGCGTCGCCGCCGTCAATGGAGTCCACGACTGAGACCTTCGCCCCCAGTTTACCCGCCGCCGTGCGTAGGCGCTCAAAAAGCTCGGGCTGCGGCGGCCCGGCCTTCGGGTAGTCAGATGCAGAGAAAAACACGGTCTCTTGCCCGCTGTCCATATAGGACTGCCACTGCACATCCACGTTCTTCATCAGTTCGCTGTAGTTCGTCATTCCCCCTCCGGTTGCAGGCTCGCCTTCAGCCCGCTGTAGATGGTACGAAAGTACTCCCTCATACCAGGTTTGTCTGTCTCCTTGACTGCGTACTTTTCGAGCACGCGGTCGATGAGGGTTTCCCACTCCCCGGCCTCGATCAAAGGCGCGCAAGTGTCACACGCGGCCCAGATACCAGCCTCCACGTCAATCAAACCTTTGGCCGTACGAACACCAAAGGCTCGATTATGGAAGCCGTGTCGGGGGTTCGGATTGCTGCAAAAGTCGCACTCGGGTTCGGCGGCCTGCGGTCTCAGAACATTGATTTTCATTTATTCCTCCGTGTAGCCGTCGAACCAAGGTCCGTGTGCCGCCGTTCGCGCCAGTCCACTGGCTTTTGCGCAGGTGCGCGAACTCGATTCGCGATCCTCGCAATGCGCCTGCGCTTCTTCGAGAGTCAAGCCCGTTTCGATGGTCTTCCGGCCATCCGAATCGTTTTGAAAGAATCGAACAATTTTATACGTTGCCATGCCGCCCTCCTTTACACCTTGATTGTGTTGCCCCAATAATCCTTGCTGCCTTCGGGGATTTTGATTAGCCCCCGCTGCGCCATCGCGTAGGCTTGGCGGCCATAGCTGCCTTGCAAAGTCCAAGCCATACCAGTATCGACCAGGTGTTGGAACAGTTCGATTGTCTGCTCCTCGTCCAAGCCGTCCGTCTCGTAGGCGATAAGCTGCCCGATCAAATCGTAAGCCATGTTGCCTCCTTGTCCCTTACAGTACATAAGATGCTACTCGTTGTCAAAAGATTCTGGTACGCCTGCGGCCTCCAACAATTCCACGTCACCAGGTTCGATCTGGTCGGCCAGGCGTTGCAGTTCGGCTAGTTCGCCCCAGCTAATGCGTTCGGCGCGCAGTTCGCCCCTCAGATATTCCAGACGCTCTTGAGCCTTCGCTTTGAACTCCTCCGCATCTTCTCTGCAAGGGTCACAGCAAAAACCCGTTGTCATGTAGGATTCAAACGCATTTTGGGCCTGCGTCGGGTCTGTGCCGCTGGCGTGAACCCTCCCGCAATTCGGACATTGAAATTCGTTCATGCTACCTCCTCCGGTGGAATTTCGGCCTGTGTGTACTCCCGAAACAGATTCTCGGGCATACCTACACCGTCCTTCGGCCTGCGCCCTTGTTCATGGTAGACGTAATACACGCATCCGTAGCGGAGACGCGTCACCCGGCGCTTTATGCGCGGGTCATGTGACGCATACACCGCCCCGATTTTGATGTCACCCTGATACGTCATGCTGCTACCCCCAGTTGTTCCTTCATGTAACGGTACAGACTCTTCTTCAGTGCTGGTTCACCGTAACCTCGGGCAAACTCACCGTTAGAAGTCCCGGCCCATTTGTCCGACACATACCACATCGCGGCGGGTGCGACTGGGAAGCGCTCGATAGCGCGCGCCAACAGTGACGGCACAAAATACTTCTCAGCCATGTGCAAAGTCAAATGGTCGTGCCCCATAAACGCCTTGTCGCCTTTGCTAAACTGGCAAATAAAGCAATCGCCCGGCCCAGGTGCAGGAACTTTACCCTGCGCGAACGCGGCCATGTAAGCCTCCGTGAACTTTTTGATCTTGGCCGTCAGCTTGGCGACAGACTTGGGAGTTTCACGCCCCGCACCTGTCCACTTCTTGCCGTCCCAAGTTATGCCGTCAGCATAGGGAACCCAGTCGCTCGGTCTTGTCGAACCGAGTCCATCCGGCCAGCGGGTGCCACGAACGGCGATACTCCACAAGCCTTTGGACTGAGAGATAGTCCCAGGTCCAAACTCATTCATGCGCGCCTTTGTGGTGACAGTCTTCCAGCCGCCCGAGTCGTAAACCGTCCGGCCATCGTCGTGGAACGTCAGAATGTCCGTCGAGTGCAAGCGCACCACAATCGTGTGCTCATCCTTGCGAATGAGTTTCGTGTTGTTTGCCAGGTTGCGCGATTTCGCGTTGCGCCCTGTGAGTTTTGCTGCTGCGCTTTCGTAGTTCATGCTGCCTCCTTGCTGTGGAAACATCAGGCGAGCAGGGGGCCAAAATCACCTTGCGGTATGGCTTGATACAATCCGCACAAACCACATACCGCATCCCAGTCGCCCAAAAATAGACGGTCGTAACGTTCCGGTGCCGTCCACAATCTTGACAAGTTCCTTCCGTGTACTTTCGCCTCATCACGCCGCCTTTGCTGCGGCGGCCTTCGGCACGTACACGCCGATGGACACCGCAAATTGATATCCCGCATCCAGAATGAGAATAGCCTTTTTGTGGCCGTCCTCGCGCGCCGATTCGAGGATTGACTGGACTGACTCCCCGCTGATTTGGTGCCCGTCCATGCTGTCAAACTCCGCGTTATCGTAGAACTCGATTCCCTCCGGTACAGGCATTTCGACGCCGATGACGTGTTGGGCCTTGCGCGCGCGCGCCGTGTCCACTTTCTGGATATTTTCCTCGGTCAACTCGATCCAGTTGGATTCAGGGATGCGTTGGCGGAAGGTAGGCTTGAACCCCAAGCGTACCTGTTCGCGGAAGTCCGGTGCCTCGGCCTTAGCCTCAGCGTTCAATCGTTGAATATCGGGTAGTGACCACATTTTAGTCTCCCTTGTGCCTGCTAAGGATAAGATGCTACGCGGTGCCGCTAGGATTCACGAGCGGCGGCCAAAATGATCTTGGCCCCGCGCTCGATAGTCTCAGCGTCCCGCAACACGTCCTTGCCTTGCGCGCCCTCCGCGCCGATGTAATACGCGGCCTGTGTTTTGTCCACGCCTAGCGCGTCCATCACCACAAACGATGTTGCCTCTGCCTGCATCTCGGCGCGCGGCCCAGGGTCAGAGAAAATGTTGAAGGTGTGCTCTGTCCAATGACCCAGTTCATGCGCCAGGGTCATCGCCATGCCCGTTTTATTCCCGGTGTCCACTATCTGGATACCACGCTTTGCGTTGGTCACGCCTAGCGCGCCGTTGTCGATGGCTTTGACCTCCTTCACCTTCGCCCCCAGGCGCTTGGCTGCGCCCAGCAACACGGTATACGCGGCCTTGCCTAGCGCCGTGTCCGGGGGATGAGCGTAGCCAGGACGTACAACACGTTCGTAATAGTCTTTGCTGCCTACCACTCCCGGTTGTGCGCCCAAGCGATCAATCTCTGCTGCGAGTTTTTCGAGTGCCTTCATTCGTCCTCCTCGTCTTCGTCTGTGTTGTAGTGGTTCCCGGCCCGAGTGCGATCTTCGGCGGCGCTTGCTGCCTCGTGACGGCTTCTGCGCGGTTTCTTCCAGTGTTCCGGTTCCGGGTAGGTGGGAAGTCCTAGCGCCTCACGCGCTGTGTTGAGTGCCGTCCAGAGCATATCGGCCCGCATACGGCCATCATTCGGCCCCACCCATTCGGGAACTAGTTCGGCGCACATACCCGGATCAGGCCACAGACTCACGATAGACCGTAAAGCTTTTTCCATGTCTTTCACTTGCGCCTCCGTTTCTGTCCATTTTCTGGACGGTTAGAAAGTCAATGTCTTCGTCCGATAGCGCTTGCGCGGTATCTTCTCGTTTGTGTACAAGCTCGGTTTTTTCCCGGCCTCTGCTTTCTCGCGGCGCGCCCGGTCCGCTTTCACCTTAGCTGCGAAGTGATACAAACCTTCCCAGCTAACGTCTATGGCCGCGCTGCCCTTGAGACCTTTGAGTTTGAACCGGGCAAAGTCCGGTTCAGCTTGGACAGTCACCGCCCGGTACTTGCCGCGCTCGCGCACTAAGCTCGCGGTCTCGAATGTGAGTTTCGACTTGCGCTTCTCTAGCTGCATCAGTCCCTCCCTGAGGGGTTCGCAGGAATGTTTCCTGCGCCCTCTCGCCCAAAGTCACTTGTCCTTGTTAGATGCAGGGAACGCCGCTAAGGATTCATCGGACAGGTTCAGCAGGCGTTCCCACGCCCGCTGAAATGCCCGCCAAGATACTTGATTCATAGAGCACCTCCTGCTTCCCGGTATTGCGTATCGTAGTAGTTCGCGATAACGTGATTAGGGTCTGACGCGTAGCCTACAGGCGCGAGCATCGTCTCTACAGTTTGCGCCAAGCTGTCCGTGTAGTGGTAGTACTTCCGCGTGTTGATGCCGTACACTTCACGAGTCGGCGCGAAACCTGTGTGCCGGATGGAGTGCGGACGGTTGTAGTGCTGCGCGGCTGCGACTGCGGCCTCGTGCTGCGGGTGCGGGGCGAAGTTACGGGGATACGATTTCATGTGACCTCCTTGTCACTGCCAGCCATAAGACGTTCGAGTTTGAAAAAGGATTCAAAAGGATTTCAAATCAGCGTGTCCAGAAGTTGATGCCGCCCGGCCGTGCGGGTGCGAGCACGGTGAAGAGTGAGAGAGTCTTGAAATACACTGCAGTCAAAAAGTTCATTTTGCCTCCCGGTATAACGTTTGCAGGTTATGAGCGCGCGGCCCGTATGCCAGGAATCGAACCCACGCGTCCTGAAAATCAGTGTCGGTGCCCGTCACAGGCGCGCCAGCCCACTCTGCGAATCTGCTGGCGACCTTTGGATTAGTACCTGCGATGGACAGAACCCAAGTGTATGGGGTGAAAGTCATCTCTCCTCCAAACTCCACGTCCCGATATATTCATGCGCCCGGTGGAACTTGCCATACTTCGGCGCTTTGGTTTCGATTGTGTCCGCCATCTTGCGGAGTTGATCTGCAAGCTCGCCAGCCGACAGCGGCACTTGGAAGTTAGCAACGATTCGCATGTTTCCTCCTTGACTCTGCGTTATGCGCGGACTTGTCACCGCCGATGGTCGCATTAAGGACGGGGGATTCCCTCCCCCGAGGGTCAGCCTTCGCCAGTCACAAGGCCAAACAACTCAACAAGTAAAGCCGATTGCTCGATTGCGTCGTATCCCGGCGGAACGGGGAACTCTACGCGGAAGTAGTGCTTTGCCACTACCAGCACGGCCAGGATAGACGCGAAGATTACAAAGTCCTTGCGCGCCTTCCAGCCCTTGTGGATAGCGGGGGGCTTGTGATAAACCTTAACCCGCTTGCTCCGGAGTTTAGCTGCCTGCTTCGAGACGGTCATTCGACCTCCTTTGGGTGAGCGATAACTAAGGGACCCTCCCTCAGTTCGTATTCAGTTCACTTTGCGGAATGGTTGTCTCGTCTCCATTCGGAAACTTGACACGGATTTCGTTGAAGTAAAAACCCGCCACACGCCCGGCGCGCCCGTCCTTCAACTTGACTAACTGACCGACTGACACGTCATCATACTCGCGCCAGGAATCTGGGAATAAAAACATTTGACCTCCTTGCTTGGCCCTGCTAACGATAAGACGTTGGACTTCGGAAAAGGATTCATTCGGCCTGTGGAAAACTCGGGGGAGTTGTACTGCGAACTCTCGCCGCGTCGTATTTGTCCACGATGCGCCCGAGTTTAGTGTGATATTCATCATTGCGGACGATAGAGTAGTTGTGTTTTTTCTCGATCACGTACCATGTTCCGCCGTGTGTGAGTGCTGCAATGCGCGCTTCTTTCACTGCGTCTATACGCTGCATGTTTCCTCCTTGTATTCCATAAAGCGCTCTGTCACAGCGCTTAGAGCAATACAATCACTCGCCAGCCGCTTCGCGTTGCAAGGCGCGCCAGTCCTCCCAAGAGATGCCAATGCTGGCGCGATCTTCAATCTGCTGATATGCCGCTTTTATCGCGTCCTCCTCCTCGTGTGTGCCCATACTGCTGTGTGTCCAGAGTCGGCGCTTGGAGTTGTAAAGCCGCCAGCCGTTTGATTCCAGAAACTCCTCAAGACTTGGAAAACCGTGTACTTCGCCCATGTTTCCTCCCTGTAAGCCAGCCATCCGATCTGTCCATTTTCTGGACGCTGGCCTTGGATGCAGGCCAGCCGCCCAACGATTCAATCCTCGAAAATTTCCCGCGTTTCGTCTTCGGCCAAACGTTCCGCCTCAAGTCTTTCAAGGTCAGCAATTGCCGCCAGGTAATCCGCTTTGGTCGCGTACCATTGCGAGTGTACGAATCCCACGGAATCCTCCCAGAGCGCTATACCAAACTCCGCCAAGTCAGGATATTCCTTGCGGTCTCGGTCGGCGATCTCAATAAAAGAGACTACGGAGTCGCCATCGTACACGTCTTGCGCGCCACCATCGGACGCGATCTCCCAAAAGTGGGGGATGCTGATATGCTCGCCTTCAAACTTTCCCGGTTGGCGAATGATGTTCCTTTGCCGATCAAAACTGTGGTAAGTGTCTGCCATGTTTCCTCCTTGCCGCTGTCAGATGCAAGGCCCGGGCAAAACGATTCACCCGGGCCAAACATCAGAGAATGTTTCGGCGAGTCCGCCGTCCAATAGCGCGCGCCGCCAAGATAAAGCTGCCAGTATTCCACTGTGATTGTGCGATGCGATTAGCTGCACGGATTGCGATGCGATCAGTCATTTGACCCTCCTGTATTCCATAGGGCACTCTGTCACAGTGCCCGAGCAAGACAGTCAGTCACAGTCAGTCGTTGTATGCGTCACTTGAGTTGTACCGGAACTCGGGAACTTCGCGCCATCCAGAGTTTGGGTTACTGAAGGCGCGGACAAATTCCTGCGCCTGCTGTGCGTCCACGTCCGGCGCAAGGATTGAAAGCAAGTCCAATGCGTCCTCGCGTTGCGCTTCTGCAAAACTAATTGGCTGTGTCATATTTCCTCCTTTGGTCATCATCAGCGCTGGCCTTACCAGCGGACGCGGTATCACCGCGTTTCGACCTTTTTGTACGGTTGCACTGGTTGGCGATACCAGTCTGGGGTTGGACGGCGAAGGCAGGCTAAGACGTATTCACGCTGGGTTTGGTATTTCATTTGCGACCTCCAATGGTCACGCTAAACTTCCAGTCGGCGAAGGAAAAATTCCATTCGTTGACCACTGTCCGCGTCTCTATGTTGCAAAACGCGAACCCTGCGATAAACGCCTCTAAACATGCTGTCCGCATTATCGTCCTCCGAGCACTGCCAACCAGAAGGCTAAACCAGTAAAGCTAAGGACTGTATAAATCAGCTTCATATACCCTCCTTGTCCTTGTCAAGCACAATCGAACTGACCATGTGACGCGGACGGCTGAAAAAAGGATTCAACCAGGCTGTGGAAAACTCGCCGGGATAAGGCGTAAGTTGTCCATTTATTGGACATAAAATTTTTGATTTTTTCTGGGGAACCGGGCCAAAAACAACTTGGCCGAATGGAAACTATTGAGAGATAGCAGGGAATGAGCAAAGGGATCAGACCGACCTTGACTGTCGCTGTCGCTCGGCTCTTGTCGGCTCTTGTCGGCTCTGTTGTCGCTGTTGTCGCTGTCTGACTTTTGAAAAATCCCCATGGCTGTCAAGTTTCCTTGACATTTTGACTACTATCTCTGTGCATCACTAAAACTAAGTTGTTCATTCTGCAAGCTTTATGGCAAAAAAATGCCGACTCTCAAGGAATCGGCTCATTTCAGACTTGACTGTGATGGTATCAGACCGAGGTACTAAGATGCACTCAGTTCGGTCACAGTTCTCACTGGTATTTACTTTAGTATCAGTATTTTGGAGTAGGGGACCCTATTTTGAGCTTACCAGGGGGTAGTGGGAAGCCCCCTCGACACCCCACGACGCCCCCGGTTTTGACCTGACAAAACCCCCTGTACTACAAAGCCTTTGACCCTGTACTACAAATCCCTTGACCTTGTACTACACGCCTGCTATTTTGTACTACATGCCAGAACCGCCCTATTCTCTTCGCCTACCTGCCGACCTGAGACGGCTGGCAGAACAAGCCGCAAAAAGTGGAGGCGTGAGCTTGTCGTCGTGGATCATAGCCGCGTGCTGGAAGTACCTGGAGCCTGCCAACGAACCTGCCGACCCGACCCCGGCCCTAACCTTGTCCGGCCTCAAGATGAACGACGCGATGGCCCGCTTCCTCGGAACTCCGGCCCTTCCCTTGGACGACCCGGATGATCCGTTTGCCAGCTTTCCAGCGCCCAAGTGCGCCCACCGAGCGTGACTGGGAGAGCGGGGAAGAGTACGCCTGCCGCCTGGACGCCGGGCATAAAGGAAAATGCGTCCGGGGGGCCAAAATCAGTTAGTGTGATACCTTACACATGAGGTGGCTATGTACGATCCTAGAAAAGACCCGCTGTGGGACCCGGAGTACTTCGCGCTGCACGTTTTTGGCGCGGAGCCTAAACCCCATCTGCCCGGGTTGGGGAAACCAACAGAATCTTACCGCAATCGCCGCACTGATTCCAGTACACTGAGCCATCCAAATTCCACGCAGACGGATACAGATCGTGGTGCGGGCAGAGTAGCTGGGCCAACCACAGAGGCCACCAGGTAAGCTGGATTTGGTGGTCACGACGCCACCACTTGCTGGGCGGAACGTAGCGCTCTATCATTTTCTCCCCGCCATCATCTGACCCTTGTCCTCCGTCGCCCGGAAAACAGGTTCCATCTCGCGTTCGACCTCGAACACCCCAAGGCTGCGGGTGCCGTTGAAAACCTCGATCTTGACGGGCCAGCTAGACTCCCAGCCGTCGTGATTGGAGTGGTAGTCTTCGGCCGCGTCCTCGGCGATGTACTCGGCGGACTCTTCCGGGTAGTGGGTTTTGACCTCGTACTCCTGACCGTTGATAACGTATGTGTAGGTCATTTGTAGGTTTCTTCCTCTGGCTCCGCGCGGTTGTCGCTCAGGACTTCCCACACCGCGTCCAGGATTTTTTCTCGTATGCCGATGGGCAGTAGCGGCAGGCTGGTCTCGATGTCGTCTACGATGTCTTGGTTGGTCATTCCAGTGCCTCCAATTCGTCGGTGCCTTCGCGCCAGAAAAACCAGCGCCCGGCGATCTTCATGCCCGAGCCTTCCTTCCACTCAGCCGGGTCGTGCGTCCAGCCCTTTTCAATCCCGAGCGCGGCGACCAAACGTTTGGCTGCTTCGACTTTCATTTGAGCGTCCTCCCGGTCAGCCAGCAAGAATCGTTTCTCATGCACATGACCTCTGCGCCCGTCTCCCGGTCGCGGAAGGTGTAGAAGTGGAATATCCGCTGGTCATCCTCAACCCGCTCGTCGGACACCAACTGCATCCGTGGGTTTCGGGCCTTGGGTGTGGAATCCGGACTGAGGCTGCACCCCGTCAAAAGCAAAAGTCCTGCTAACCAAAATTTCATCGACACCCTCGCGCCCACCACACACACTCGTTTGTAACCTTTTGCCGAACGGTAACCGACTTGATACGAGGGTCCGTAAAAGCGTACCGGATGGCGTAATCGACTAAGGTCGGACCCGTCAGATGGTTGGCCCGCCAGAAAGCTTCGTATTCCTTCGGCCCGGCGCTAATCACCGCACGATCCTTGAGCAAGACAATGTCGATAATTTCATCGGGGGACCCTATGGGTACGGCTGGCACCCCGGCCCCCAGAAGCCCCTTGGGGTGGATTACGGCCCCGGCTCCCAGAGCCAGGAAGTGTCTGCGGTTCAAGTTCATAACTCCATCGCTTTCTCGGCCATCACGCAAGCCTTCAGGAATTCGTCATGGCTGCCGACAGCTACCAAAACTTCGTCCTGGTAGACCCGGAAGTACCAGTAGGGATTGAGGTGGGTAGGATTGTACAACTCCAAAACTATTTTCATATTTTATTCCCGAACCAATACTCGTACATTTCGAGCAGGAATTCCTTGTTGGTCTCGCCCGGCAAGACGCTGTCGATTCCGCAACGCGGGCATACCGCTGTGCGGCCGTCGTCCCACCACTCATCGATCTCGGGCGACCCGAACACGGCCAGGCAGTAGAAGCACCCGCATAGTTCGGAAGCAGTGACTTCATCCCGATTCAGCGAGCTACGTTGATGGGCTTCGATGGGTGTCATTTCTCCCTCGCGGCGGATAGGATGGACACGGCTTCTAGATTGCAGCCCAACAAGTCTACGGACTTTCCTTTTTGCAACACGTCCACCGCCTTATCTACCGCTTCCCGTAGAGCGGAGAGGGTGGATTCGGCGGTTTCGGCGCGATCCTTCCATTCTTGGAACCCGTCCCGCACCCGCGATCCGGCTTCGAGATATGCCTGATGTTCCTGCTCCAGCGTAGCGAGTTCGGAGATGATTGGGTCGATATCCGACTTCAGATAGAACCCGCAGTGGTCCTCGCCCCAACCTTTGATTGAATAAACGCGTTCCTTTGGGGAGGGAGCGGAGAGTGGGGCAATTGTCCCGGCTGGAACTTCTTTCCTAGCGCCGTGCCCTGCCCAACTCAAATGCGGCGCACTCGCAGGCTCAGGCTCATCCCCACGAGCTTCCTTTGCTGATGCCTTCAGATAGTCCGCGAACTGTTCTGCCTGCTCTGGGGTCCAGCGTACACGCGGCTTGATGAATGGCCCCGCCCATACGAAGCCGGGAATCCACCCAATCTCAACTTCATTGAATGTCGCAGGCTCAGGCTCGGCGGGTAGGGATGCAAGGAGCTTGGCATACGCTGATCTCCACGCTTCCTCGGCGGTTTTCCCTGCTCCAGATGGCCCGCTCATAATGGGGGACGAGAACACCAAGTAGCCTCCGTCTGGGTGCGGTTTTCCGTTCTTCATCGGACCCGCGCAATACGCATCCGGGTAGACTTTCAGCACTTCTTGGCGGTAGTCTGTGTCCGTCATTTTTTAGGCCAGCTACAGGCTGGGCATCCCTTTCTGTATTCAATGCTGACCAGGTGGCCGTTCTCACATTCGTAGGTGGTTGACCACCAGTTGGGGTCGTGCTCGTGCTTGCCCTCCATCCCGAACCCCATGAGGGTGGTGCTGATTTCGCGTTCGATAAAACGACGGCTGCCACACGTACACGTCAGGTTCATTTGGCCCTCAACGCTTGGGCGACTTCCCAGAGATACATCGACCTGGTTACGGACACACCCAACGCAGCCGCGACCTTCTCACACGCGGCGACCGGAGAAAACGGGGTGATGAAATCCCCGATCCTCGACTCGTCGGTAATCAGACTGTCAATCCAGAATTCCTCGGCCTCGCCGTTGGCTACGGCGAGTTCGCGGAGAATCCACTGTAGCTCGGGACCAAACTCGTGAATGTGGTGTTGGGGGGCAAGTTCGAAGTCTTTCATGCCTGGCCTACCTTCGGGATGCCGTACGCGCCATACTTCAGTTTTTGCTCGGCCCGCAGCAGGTCGTTATGCTCGGCCAGTTGCGCGGCAATCTCGATCAGCATGATAGCCGCCGTATGCGCGCACACCGCGATCTCTTCTTGGGCATCACGGGTTTGACCCAAATCGTGCTGCAGGTTACTTGCCAAACCCCTAATCTCGTCTGGTTTCATCATCCCTCGTTTGCCAGTTGCAACCCTGGCCGCCCTGCAGTTGAGTCGTGCGAATTTGCGTCACCAGCGGCGCGATGGCCCCGCCCGGTTCGAAAAAATGAAGGTGGTTCGGACAGACCCACCAGGTTGGCCAAGTCCTGCCTGTGTAAACCGCGTGGGTTACTTTGGCTCCGCAGGCACGGCCATGTTGTAACACCCTAGTCTGACCTGCCTCAAGTACTCTTCGACTGAACACCGCCCAACACCCTCCTCGGATTGATGCCACCAACGTTTAGCGTGGTCATCCCAGAATATCAGACTGCCGCACTTAGAGCACACGTTTCTTGACACGTTTCCTGACCTTCCTCCGTTGGTTGGTAGCCTTCAAACTTGGGTGCGCTGTGGATGGGCCGGGCGTCCATCAGGACTTTCAGAGCGGCGAAACCCAATGGCCGATAACCCGTCACGTCCACACCTACGTCCATGCTCCTGCCCAGTGGCTCCAGCCCCCCGTGTGAGTGTCCATAGAGGTGCCACACTCCGCGCAGGTCGTGGTGCCAGGTTCGCATGGCGTAGTGGCACATCACGATTTTCTGGCCTTCGATTTTGGTTTCGTGATAGCGCGGAAGGAAATGAATTCCACTGCCGCTCAGCCAGCCTTGCTTGTAAGCGTCCAGCAGGTCTTCTTCGTGGTTGCCTTCGGTAATCCAGATGGTTCCGTTCAGTTGATGGGCGATCTCGGCCGCGCGCTTACCCCCGGCGCGGAACGCGAAGTCGCCCAGGTGGTAAACTGTGTCCTCTGGTTTGACGATTTCATTCCAGTTGGCAATCAGCGCCGCGTCCATCTCTTCGACGCTCGCGTAGGGTCGTTGACACAGCTTGATGATGTTCGCGTGCCCGAAGTGGGTGTCGGATGTAAAAAACGTCGCCATGAAGCCTCCAAAGCCAGAGTAAATTATTTTCCTTTCTCCGTCAAGTCAATTCTCAAGATAGTGGCGCACCTCCGCATCCAGCAGTTTTCGCGTCATCACGGTATAGGCAGGATCGATCAGCCAGGCAGTAAGCGCCTGAGCCACGCAGTCTTCCAAAGGTATTTTGGTTATTTCCGAGTAGGTCTGGACCAGCCTCATCAACTCGGTTACTTTCAGCACGTCGGGCAGTTCTGCCATCTCTTTTGTTTTCAACGCGTTCGTCCTTTTTTGGTCAGTTTTGACCGGATTGACGGACAATACTCTGAAAGCAAAAGCGTTGTCAAGTATTTCTGTGCAAATCGTTAAAAACCCAATAAAACCTTGTTCCCGGCAACCTTTGTGGTGTAGGATACATCCAGTAAGTGTCCATTTCTTGGACTAAGGAGCAACAATGAAGACCGACACTCGTAAAACCGATCTTCTGCCTGTGGGCGTCCTGAGCACCCTCCCCGGGTGGTCCGACTTGGATGCGGACGAACAGAGAACCATTGAGACAGAAACCCAGCAATTAGGCCAAGCGTTCGACGGATTAGTACGTTCCCGGTTGGCTGTTGGGGAGCATCTGACCCGCATCCATGTATTGCTCGAACCCCGTCGTATGTTTTCGCAGTATTGCGATTACGTGGGGTTGCAGCGATCAGTCGCCTATAACGCTATTACCGCCTATGCCAACGCCACCAAAACTCTGCCGGAACCAATCCTCCGAGTCGCGGCAGCCAGGGGCGTGAACATGCTCGGCATACACGAACACCGACCACTCGGCAAGTACACCGACGCGGTCAAGCGCCTCCCCCCACCGAAAACCCAGGAGACGGCCAAGATCGTCGAATGGCTGGAGGAAGTGGAAATCCTCCGGCGCAAGCAGAAACAAAAAGCAGCCGCAGTCGAACCTGACCCGGACGACCTGCTCAAAGAAGCCTACCGTTTCGTCATCCTCAAAATTGATCGTGTTCCGCCGCGCCGTCGCCGGGCGTGGTTGGGCAAACTCGTCGGAATGGGCCTCGCCAAAATTGGCGTTGCTCAGCCGCAGAGTTTCGAGCCGGAGGCGGCCCCCGAGGATTTTATCCCCGTGGTCGGTCGGCCCCGGCTTGCAGCTTAGTCTTTTTTTCGGCTACTCCCCGCTCGAAAGGGCGGGGATTTTTTTGTCCAGAAGAAACTACATAGTGTATCCAGAAGGCGCTACATAGCTGTCCTTGTCAAGCACAGGTGTGGATTTTTATCCGCGTCTGTAACCTACACATTCGCGGCAGGTTGAGGTCGTCTGGATTTTCGCATTTTTTTGCAGGAAAGTTTCCTGCTAGGCTTTGGCTTTTAAGTACTTGGCTCTGGCTTAGGCTCTGGTATTGGCTTAGGGCGAAAATTTTGAAACTTTAAAAACTCAGCCAAGACTTGACAACTTTTCTCGACTGTGGTAGAGTGTAGTGAATCCCCCGTCATGCTTTTCAAAATGCCAGCAACCGACACAGTCGAGTACAAGTTCAACATGCGTGACAACCTCGCCTTCCAGATTTTCCAAAGTCTGATCGAGGCTGGCCGCGCCACCAGCGACCGCGCTGCAGGTCTAGCCGTTGACGCATACGACCTGGCCGACGCGTTCATAGTCCAGACCATCCACGAGAAACGAGAAGGCAAATGAGTTGGAACGTAACCGCTATCGGGAAAGTCCCCGCCGTCCGCAAGTCCGTTGCCGAGCAGTTCAACAAACAGAAGTGCAGTGAGCCGGAAGAAACTGTCCGCCTCGCCGCGCTGTCGGTGATTGCGACCGCGCTGGCCGCCCAGGACGACGCCATTGCCGTCAAGGTCGAAGCCTACGGGTCCCAGTCCTTCGCTGACTGGTCCGCAAAGACAGGCTTGTCGAACAACTTGTCGATCAGCATCACCCCGCTCTACGGATTCGCGGAATGACCCCAGTCAGCCCCGTAGTTTCCGGATACGAAGAACTCGAAGTCACCTTCGCGAAGGACCAGCCAGAGTACCTGCCGCTTCCGGCGCTGGTACGGTCGGACACCCCTGACCTCCCGGTTACCTCCCGCTGGCGCTTGACCGAAGCCGAGCGCGAGAAGGTCGCCCACGGCGCGGACATCGTCCTGACCTTGCTCACCTTCGGCGACCCGCTGCAGCCGATCACACTCGAAGTCCTCGACCAACACGAACCGCCGTTCGCGTATAATATAACCGGATGAAGATCGCAGCGATTTCCGACACACATGGACGCCAAGGCTGGGTCATCCCCGACTGCGACGTTTTCGTCCACGCAGGGGATATCACGGCGGGCGGCAGCTATGCCGAGATGATGCAGTTCATTGTTGCCATCGAGAAGCGACTGAAGCAGGGCGGCATTGAACACGTTCTGCTGGTGCCCGGTAACCACGACCAGACTTGCCATGCTTGGATGACCGGAATCCGCGCCGCAACCAACGACCCGCGTATTCACTGGCTGATCGACGAATCGTTCACCTACCAAGGCAAGACGTTCTGGGGGTCACCTTGGACGCCGCCTTTCATGGACTGGTTCTTCATGGCCGAGGAAGATAAACTTGCCCGAATCTACGAGTCCATGCCGGACGTACTCGACGTGCTTATTACGCACGGTCCGCCCTGGGGAATTCTCGACCCGGGTTTTCAGGCTCCTCATGTCGGAAGCAACGCTCTCCTCGAAGCGGTTGGGAAACGAAGGATTCGTCATCACGTATTCGGTCACCTGCACGGTGCAGGAGGTATGCATCTCCTCCAAAAAACCATGTTCCACAATGTTGCTGCCGTCAACGAAGCCTACGAACTGACCCGGGGTTGCTATGAGTTTGAAATATGATGAACCGCCTGGCAACATGCCACAATCCGTACCAAGGTAAGTTTAAACGGGTGTTGTGTGTTTGCTCGGCCGGGCTGCTACGCTCGCCTACCGCAGCTTACGTTCTCGCCAACGAGTTTGACTGCAACACGCGCGCCGCCGGGATCGCCACTGAATACGCATTGATACCCGTGGACCCCGTGTTGCTTGAGTGGGCCGAAGAAATTGTTTGCATGGAACAGAGTCATGCCCAGCATCTTTACACGCTGGGAGTGCCGTTCTCCAGAATTGTTGTGCTCAACATCCCTGACAAGTTCGAATACCGCGACCCGGAACTCATCCGGTTGATCCGCGAAAGCTATGCCAAAGCCACCACCCCGCCAACCCCCTAAGTTTGACTTGGACGCTCTACTCGACGAATGGCAAAGCCGCCTTCGTTTGCAGGACTGGGACATCCAAATCTCCTGGGACAGTCACTACCACGTCGAAGCATTTGGCCGCACCAAGACCAGCCTCAGCAATCGCGCTGCGGTCGTGACCCTGGTGCCGCCCGAGCAAATCCAGCACGAGTGTGCGTGCGATGACCCAGAGGTCACCCTGGTCCATGAACTCCTCCACGTCAAAGCTGCCGACGTGCTCGAAAACATGCCCCACACCGAACGCCCCCAGATTGATTGCCCACTGTGGGAATGTTTTATTGAACACGTCGCGCAGGCGCTCGTCGCGGCCAAGCGCGGGCAACAGAGGATCAGATGACACTCGATACTTACGATCTGCATTGGGCTGTTCATAGGTTACCTGCGCCCGTCCGCGATTTGATGAAGAGTTATGGACCGAACGTTGTGGCTGCGGGTGGGTTTATTCGAAGTCTGATTTTGGGCGAGCAGCCAAATGACCTCGATTTGTTCACACCATCGCCCGCCCACGCCAAAGTGTACGCTGACACGGTCGCTAACGGAGAGGCAGTAATCGAAACGGCCAACGCCTATACGATCCGACCAAGTGAAAGCCTGAAGTTTCCCGTGCAGTTTATCCACCGTTGGTCGTACCCCAGCCCTGAAGAACTCCTCGGTAGCTTTGATTTCACGATAGCTTGCGCTGCTGTCTGGTATGACAAAGAGTGGAAAAGTTTGGTTCACCCCAAGTTTTATTCTGACTTGGCGGCCAAACGGCTGATCTATCTTTCCCCGAAGCGCGAAGAAGAACCAGGCGGAAGCCTGCTGCGGGTTCTGAAGTTCACAGGTCGCGGGTTCAAAATCCCGATGGATAGTTTCGGGTCTGTGTTGACCAGGCTTTACGGCGGAATCGAAGAACACGCAAGAGGATCGAGTTTCGAAGTAGAGCAAGCGCTGGCCGGGCTACTACGGGACGTGGACCCGTTGGTTGACCCAGATCACATATTCCACTTAGCCGAGCAGGACCAATGAAAAGAAAAGTAACACACGAAGATCGCGCCCACCGCATTGAATATCTGGCCATGAACCTGGTGCAAAAGCTCCGGGAAATGGAAAGCCCGATGATGCACTTCACAGCGACGGCCGCTGGGTTTGGTGTCGAATACAAAGGCCCCAACTTTCTCGAAGAACTCTACGACTTGACTGAAGCACTAAAGGAACCGAAATGAAACTAGCCCTTATTTTGTTGCTGGCCGTGCCAGCTTTCGCCCAAACCCCGCAGTTCAGCACCGCCGATAAGATTGCGATCCAAGCTCTGGAGAAAACCAAGTTAGACGCAGGCGCGGCGTATCAGGACGCCCAGCAGAAGGAACTCGCGATCTTCGGCGAGTTCACCAAGCTACATCCGGGCTTCCATGTCGATCCGCAGACTTTCGCTGTGGCCGCCGATCCAAAGCCTGAGAAGAAGCCGGAAAAGCCTGAGCCGAAACCCGCCGACAAACCCGCAGACCCAGCCAAGAAATAGGAGAATAAAATTGCACTATCGCAACGGACGAGAAGCAAAGAACGGCGACAAGATCGTGAAGCTTGAAGGCGGAAAGGTCGTGGCTTTTGGTGTACTTCACAGCGCGACACCGGGAAACGACTACTGCAACGGCAACATCGCAGTTATTCAGCAGGCGACCGACTATGCCTGTATGTGTGATTGCTTGCATGTGGACGACGTGGCTGAAGTTCTCGCGGAAAAAGGCTTAGACAAACGTCCGGCTGGTAAGTAATGGACCCCATCTACCGCCAGGCGCTTTTCATACCGCCTCAGTTTCCTATCGATCCGGACGCGCCCGTTGACACCAGCATCCACGAGTTGACCTGGCATTTGCGCGGCCAGTTTCCCTACGAAGGCTTCACCAACCCGCAGTACTTTGTTTGTATGCAAGCGTACGAGGCTTGCGGTGATGTGAGGAGGTGCCGGACGCCCACCTTTATCGGCGACCACATCCCCGAGGCCATCATACAGTGGATGAGCACCTACGCTGACATTCTTAGCGTCGGAATGATACTTGGCAGGAGAAAATGAAAACACCCCATACCACCAAATCCCAGACCTACGAAGCCCCGTACGTTCCGGAATACCGCTGGATTCATCCCGGACTCGCGACCTCGGACGGCCGTATCTACTTCGAGACGATCCACGGAAATCTGGTTCTTCCGAAAAAAAACACTTGACAACCCCTTTACTTTGTGGTATAATCCTGAATTATAATGGCGAGGCTATGTGAAAAGGCGGACGGACAGGTGGCTCAAGAACCAATATCTTGCCTACAACCGTCAGTATTTCCATAACACGCTGCCTCTGGACCTGCCAGTAAGCTTTAAGAACCCCGGCCCAGACAATTGGGCCGTTACTCTTTTTGAGCACGGGATCGGAATCGAGATTTGCATTTCTCCGATTGTCCAGAGCACAGGCAACCTGGCCTGTATCTTTTTGCTCCACGAGATGGCGCACGTCGCAGTCGGCAACAAGGAACGCCAATACCACGGGCCGCTGTTCCGCAAAGAGCGGCAAAGATTAATTTTGGCCGGGGCCTTTACAACCCTGTTGTAGTGTGGTACAAAATCACATGGCCTGGTTACTTCAGATCGTTGCCACCGTCCGCGAGTATTGGCGGAGATGGAACGAAGTGATATAGTCCATTTTGTGGACAAAGTTTTGCCGGGTTGGTCCAGCGGCTACGACATCTCTCCTACAAAGAGACACCCGCAGGTTCGAGTCCTGCACCCGGTACCAATTTCCGCGACCCAGTTTTGGGGTCAGACCATAGTAGCTTATGTCCGTGGGCGCTACTCGCGGAAACAATTTACGGCCGCTTAGTTCACCTGCTAAGAACACCTGACTGGTATTCAGGAAAAGAGAGTTGAAGTCTCTCAGTGGCCTCCATGTACTCATCGTCCAGCGGCTAGGACGGTCGGCCGATTACCGACAAACCGGGGTTCGAGTCCCTGTGGGTACACCAATTTAGCGGGCGTGGTATAGTGGCTAGTGCCTTGCGCTTCCAACGCAAAGACGCGGATTCGATTTCCGCCGTCCGCTCCAACTTTCTGACCTGTCGCTGTACCTTGAACGCCCACGGGGAGATTTAAGAATTAACGCAGGTTGGATGCAACGTCCTGGTACCCAAGTGGTAAGGGAAGAGTCTGCAAAACTCTCAAGCGTCGGTTCGATTCCGACTCAGGACTCCAAGCTCTTGTGGCGTAATTGGCAGCCGCGCACGGTCGAGAGCCGTGTCCCTTTGATGGGGTGTCGGTTCGACTCCGACCAGGAGCACCAAGTTCGATCTGGCTGGAAGGCTTCGACTCACGTTCGTAGACGGCCATTAAAAATGTCCTCAGTAACGAGAGTGACGGTCTGCAAAAGACAGGCTGGCGGAGGGGGAAGACCCTCAACAAGTTTTGGCCGAGTGGCGGAATGGCATACGCGCTTGTCTTAGGAACAAGTTTCTGGGGGTTCGACTCCCTCCTCGGCTACCAAATTGCGGAAGTGGTGGAATGGCAGACACGGCGGCCTCAAAACCCGTTGCCCTGATCCGGTGTGAGGGTTCGACTCCCTCCTTCCGCACCAAAGCCGCTGTAGCCCAGATGGAAGAGGCCCAGTCTTAAACACTGGAAAGGCCGGGTTCGAATCCCGGGAGCGGCACCAAGATTATGATGGGTTGGCTGAGTCCGGTCTAAGGCACCTCACTGCTAACGAGGCGTGACCCCAAAAAGGCACCGCGAGTTCGAATCCCGCACCCATCGCCATTTGGAAGATGAACCCGCCAGGGGCGGGGGCTGCTTGGAACGCAGTTCGGCGTCAGTAGGCGCTGGGGATCAGGACCTCCTTCTTCCGCCATTTAGGTAGGTGAATCTCTGAGGTTGAGAGCCTGTCTCGAAAACAGTGCGGTCCTACGGGACTGGGATTCGAGTTCTCCGCCTACCGCCATTTTGGAGAGATTGGGCATGTGCCAAGCCCACCCCGCTTGAAACGGGACGACCGTCCTCACGGGCGGTCTGCGAGTCGAACTCTCGCTCTCTCCTCCATTTTTGTGTGCGACGCAGATACGGTTGGCTGCACCCGGCTGTAACCCGGTTGTCCGTAAAGGACCGATGGGGGTTCGAATCCCTCCGCACACACCATTTGGTACTTGAACTATGAACGCCGCGACCACACTTTTGTTTACCTTGACCGCGAAGGATTTCGAGTTCCAGACCTTCTGCACAGGCGGCAAGGGCGGCCAGCACCGCAACGCCAAGCAGAACGGCGTCAGGTGCATCCACATGGCTTCGGGCGCGCGCGCCGAGCACAGAGACGGCCGGGATCAGTTCCGCAACAAGCAAGAGGCTTTTCGCAAGTGTTGTGAGTCGGCGCAGTTCAAAGCCTGGCACCGCCTAGAAGTCGCCCGGCGCTTGGGCAAGACACAAGAAATCGAAGCTGCGGTTGACGCAGCCATGCAACCCGAGAACCTTCGGATCGAGGTATACTAATGAACGTCTGCCCTAACTGTGGATTCTGCCCGTGCTGCGGGCGGCCGTCACCCTACCACACCCAACCCTACACGCCTTGGCAGCCAACGTATTATCCGCCGATTGTGTGGAGTAGCGTCGGCCAGGGAGCGGTTTCAAGCGGACTCGGCCAAGCAATTGGCGGCACTCACCCCTTGACAGCGACCTCGTAATCTGGTAGCGTAGTTAGACGGTGGGCAACCACCCCGGAACTCAAGCCCATAGTGGGACGAAAAGCTTGGCAGGCGTCGCCTCCACGCCGCGTACCCAGTTCCCAGTCCTCTGCGGGGCGGCCCGCTCGTACGGGGGCCGACGCAGTAAAATTTGATACTACAGCGTTTGCGACACCCTGTAGTTTCAGAGTTTTGCCCTGGTCGTCAAGGTGACCTTCTGGTCTCATAAGCCAAGAAGATAACGGGGTTCGAATCCCCTACCAGGCACCAACTAGGAGTACACGATGAGTGGAAATGAGGTCAACCATGAGCACTAAGTAGCCCAAAGGAGGGCTACCGCTCATGCGGACACCGGAACAAAAAGCAGCGACCAAGGCTCGACAGAAAGCGGTTCGCGCCGCCCACATCGCCAAGGTTATGAAGAAACATCCACCCAGCGTTCGTTACGCTAAAGCCAAGTTCAAAAAAGGCTCCCGCAGCCGTAAACAGGGCGGCAAGAAGATCGTCCTGGGGGTCCAGTAAAAAAAGCCGGATGCCTCCGTATCGTAAGGTGCGGAGCGGGCATACGGGTCTCAGAGTCGAGCCAGCTAAGCCCGGAAATTTGGGTGAACGAAGTTGGGATACTGAGAACATCCGGCACAAGTCGAGCAGGGGTCGTCTAGTAAATCCCCTGGCGGTTGGCAGGCAACGTAAGTCCTCCGTTCCGGAAAGCTCCGGCTTAAGTACGCATAGTATGAAGTGAACTGAATAATGCTTCGGACGCGGGTTCGATTCCCGCCGACTCCACCCGAGCACTCGCAAAGGTCAGCGGTAAAACCGAAAGGTTGAGCACGATCCTCTTGGTAGAGTGTTTCGGTGGGGTCGTCCAGGCTTCGACGGGGGTTTGAAGGTTCATGGACTGTGCAGGTAGACGACTACCTTAACAGCGTAAACCATAAACGCAGGCTCTTTTGCTCTGCCTATGGCTGCCTAAGAAACAGCCCTAGCGAGGTCGGCCCGGGTACCTTGTAAAGCAAACCCGGCAAATCTTCGAGCCACGTTCGTGTTCGCGACACGGAACGGGGTAGACAACCGGGAAAGACCGGAAGTGACACCGACTATACGGGTGTGCTTTCGCCCTTTGACCGTAAAGGGTTAAGGTCTCATGGGGGAGTCTGGTCGTCCCCGGAACACTGTCACTGTTCAGATCACGGGTTCAAATCCCGTTGGGACCGCCATATTTGGGGTAGAGGATGAAGTGGCTCAAGTCACCGCTCTTTCAAGGCGACATGCGCGGGTTCGAGTCCCGCCTACCCCACCAAATTCGATCCGGCATGTGCGACACTTGTCATCACCGAACCGAGTTAGATTACCCCACTGTGTTTCGCAATGGCCTGGAGTGGGAGGTACACCGTTGTCACACGAACCCAAACTTCGTTTGCTGCGGTTCGATTGAGTTTTGCCCTCGTCGTCTAGCTGGAGAGGACACCACCCTCTCAAGGTGAAAACCCGGGTTCGATCCCCGGTGAGGGCACCATTTATTGTGCGGTCGTATAATGGTATTACGCCTCCCTGTTAAGGAGTACGATGAGGGTTCGACCCCCTCCTGCACAGCCATTTTGAACCTCCTATGGGTACTCTTTGTTCTCTGGCCTTTTCAAAAGTCAGCGCCTAAGCCACCCCCGGCACCCGTAGGCGTTTGGACTCCGCAGGGGATTGTCCATTTTCCGGACAGATTGTGCCCTAAAAATAGCGAAGGGTATTTTGTTTTCTTAGGGCCGGACAATGTGGTAGGATTATCTAAAGAGTCTTGCGATCAGGCGTATCTGGCCTGGCTCAAGACCCCGGCGATGCGTGATGTGAGGCCGGAAAAGATTTAGTTCTCCAGTGTTGGTGTGGATAGCGCTGGTGTAAACGACATGGTGTGCTGACCACAACAGAAGCCCAGTCGATATTGCCGAGTCGTTCAATGGTAGGACCGGAGTCTCTGAAGCTCCGTATGTGAGGTTCGAATCCTCCCTCGGCATCCATTTTATTCGGGGATCGTTCAACGGTAGGACGAGAGTCTTTGAAGCTCTCTACGGGGGTTCGAGTCCCTCTCCCCGAACCATTATGCGTGTGTAGCTCAGAAGCCGGAAACCCGAGGACTCGCTTTCTAGATAAGCGTGGAATCAGTTCCGGCGTTGGAGAGCGCTCTGTAGATAACGGAGAGGTCGATGCGGTGTAACCTCCCATCCACACGCTCCAGTACGCGGCCTTGATGTAGCGGAAGCATAGGAGAGTGCCACTCTCTTCGCGTCGGTTCGAACCCGACAGGCCGCTCCAATTTGACAAAGAAACAAAAATTTGATACAGTTTCTTTAAGTATGGCTCTCTAGTTCAGTCGGTAGAACCTACGGCCCGTACCCGTATGGCAGCGGTTCGATTCCGCTGGGAGCCTCCAATTATGAATGTCTCAACTACTCCTGTTCTCCAGCTAAACGCGGCGTACGAACCCTGCAGCATTATTTCGGTTCGGGACGCGATGAGGTTGTTGGTGAAGGGCGCAGCCGAGATCGAAATCGGCCGGGGCCGACAGATTCACCCGCATTTTGAAATGCCGAGCGTCATCCGGCTCAAACGGTACCACCACATACCGCACAAGAACAAGATCGTTGGCCGCAAGAACATTTACACCCGCGACCAATACACTTGTCAGTACTGCTATCACAAGTTTTCGCCGTCTGAGCTTACGCTGGATCATGTCATCCCCGAGAGTCGGGGCGGGCCTTCAACGTGGGAAAACCTTGTAACCTGCTGTATACGGGACAATCGGCGGAAGGCGAACAGGACACCGGAAGAAGCTGGAATGGTTCTTATGAACCGTCCGAGGCCCGTAAATATACATACGGCCCGGTATCTTTTGAGGAGTTTGGGCCAGCCGGAGGACTCTTGGAGACCTTACCTCTACTTCGAAAACACCACGCCCCAGGAGCAGACGTGAGATACGAGGTCCGCGCCCAACACACCATATACCGCCCGAGCTACCAGGTGATTGACACTACGCAGATAACGGAGCTTGAGGTGGTTGCGGTGTTCACCGACTTGACGTATGATGGCGTAGCAAGGAAACGGGCCGAAGATTTAGCAGCAGAATTAAATGCACTGTAAGCATTGACGGCGATGCACTCGGCCTGTACCCGAGTTAAGAGTGTTCGACTCACTCACGGTGCTCCAAGTCTTTCACCATCGCAATCCCACACAAAAGAGATTTACGATAAGTGCGGCGGTCGCCGCTGGTTTGCGGATCGCAACGATTTTAGAAGAGATCGAGAAGTGCTCGGTACTTTGCGCTAATTGCCACGCAAAGCAGCACCACTCAAAGACTGTGGCTGTGTCAACTACTGGTATGTTGAGCGAGACTGTGACCCTCGTATAGTGCGGATTCGATTTCCGTCAGCCACCCCAAACACGTAGAAAAAGTGAGCTATGCTCCGTACGCCATCACGTGACGAGGCAGACATAGGGTCTACGGACCCGACGAAGAGAGGGAGGTTGCGGGTTCGAATCCCGTCGCCGGGCAGCGCCCGACGTAGCTCAATGGCAGAGCGCCCTCATTTGAGGTACTATGCAGCGAGGTTTGAAGACGTACCAGGTACTACTGACCTACGGCAAGCGCGAAGCCATTTACGAGTGTGAGGCGTTCGATGAGAAGGACGCCAAGAAGAAAGCCGGAACCTTCGCAGCCGGAACGTACTGGAACGTCGGCCGGGCGGAAGTACCAGAAGTTTAAAGTTTGGGCCTATAGTGTCAACGTGAGCATCCTTCGCTTGCACCGAAGAGGTCAGGGTTAAAATCCCTGTAGGTCCACCAAGAAAAGGGAAGCCCATCTTGCCGGGTGGGTAGGCGGCAACCGCCTTCTTTAACACGCGAGAAGGTTTCCCTAATTAT
>Ga0068856_100000721_pt1 | contig 35950 bp, 32 predicted proteins | sample KBSCornC62_FD_66595 | JGI IMG/M metagenome (GOLD analysis project Ga0068856, IMG submission 66595) | Corn rhizosphere microbial communities from Kellogg Biological Station, Michigan, USA - KBS Corn C6-2 | ecosystem: Host-associated > Plants > Roots > Rhizosphere > Soil ...
CGCTCTGGAAGACGAAAGCCGCATCGTTGAGCTGGAGCTTGCCCATGGCTGCCTTGAGGTGCTCGAAGTCGGCGGTATTGATCGGATAGATGCCGCTGAAGACCATGGGATGGACTTCCTGGAAACCGGGCAGGGGCTCCGTGGCAGGGCGGCGCATCTCGGTGAGCGTATCGCCGATTTTGATCTCCGCGGTCGTTTTGATGTTCGCGATGAAGTAGCCGACGTCGCCGGCGTTCAGCTCGGACGTGGCGAACATCTTCGGGGTAAAGACGCCGACTTCCTTGATCTCGTAGCTCTTGTTCGTGGACATCAGCTTCACCGGCACACCGGGAGCGATGCGGCCGGAGAAGACGCGGCAGTAGCCGACGACGCCGCGATAGCCATCGAAGACCGAGTCGAAGACAAGGGCTCGCAGAGTGTCATCCTGCGCCTTCGGCGGCGGGATGCGATTCACCACGGCCTCCAGTATCTCGTGGATGCCGATGCCGGCCTTCGCGCTGGCGGCGATCGCCTCGTCTCCGGGGATCGCCAGGATGTCCTCGAGCTGCTGCTTCACGCTCGGGAGATCGGCATTCGGAAGATCGATCTTGTTGATGACCGGGATGATCGTGAGATTCTGCTTCGCTGCCAGATGGACGTTCGCCACCGTCTGCGCCTCGACACCCTGCGCCGCGTCCACGATGAGGAGCGCGCCTTCACAGGCAGCCAGGCTGCGCGACACCTCATAGGTGAAATCCACATGGCCCGGGGTGTCCATGAGATTGAGCCGGTAGTCCTTGCCATCCTTGGCCCGGTATTTCATCGCTACCGGATGGCTCTTGATCGTGATGCCACGCTCGCGCTCGAGGTCCATCGAGTCGAGGAGCTGATCCTCCTTTTCGCGATCGGAGATCGTGCCGGTTCTCTCGAGCAGGCGATCGGAGAGAGTCGTCTTGCCGTGGTCGATATGGGCAATGATGCAGAAGTTGCGGGTACGTTCGATGGACATCAGGCGAGCCGAAGACGATCCGCGACCAGAGCAGCGGTGTCAATCGCCGAACGACGCCCGCTTACGCAAGCGGATCGCTGGAGGAAGACAGGATTTACAGAATTCACGGGATTTTCCCGAAAGAAGGCGCGAGGACTCGGACAACCGGCGCCGCCAGCCCGTCAGCCCCAGGGAGTAGGGCGGAAGCAAGATTCGCCACCCGTTAAAAAAATCCAAAATCTAAAATCCAAAATCCAAAATTGTCCCATATAAGTGGGCGGATGGATGAGGATAAGGACGAACTGCCGCCCTTTCGCTGGAACTGGCAGGCGGTATTCATGTTGTTTTTTACGATGGCGGCGCTCGCCATCCCGTTCGGCGGGATTGTCTGGTTCCTTCGCGGCTACCTCTATGCCCAGCAGCACGAGCACGCGGCGCATGTCGCCGCAGCCTCTTCGCAGCCAGCCGCCAGGCCGACGGCCCAAGCGTCAGAGACACCGTCTCCGGTTCCGGTCCCCACAACGACACCTCAGAAGCCGCCGGTCGACGCCGCAGCTCTGGCGCAATCGCTCGAGCACGCTGCCGAGACCCAGATGAGCAGCGAGACCAAGCTCGAGGATGAGAATTCCAGCATCCGCCTCACACTTCCCGCGGACCAGATCGGCCCCCGGATCGAGCGCATCAAGCAGATCGCCACATCCGCCGGTGGCAACGCCCTGGAAATGGCACCCGACCAGCCCGGAGCAGGGCGATTAATGGTCCAGGTGCCCGACTCTCGCGCCGACCTCCTGCGTCGCGCCATTCAGGGAGACAAGGTGGACTTCACCTCCATCCCCGCGAGCCCGGAGACCTCCCTCATCGACATTCAGATCGACAAGAAGTGAAGATGCTCTCGTCGAGGATGCGCTCTACCGGATTGCAGCCCGGGGCCCCGGTGGAAGTCGAATTAGAGGCCGACTGCTGCTGCTTAACTTAAAACTTAATTCTTAAAACTCCGGCTCCGATGATCTGGATCACCTTCGCCGTCCCATTCGAGAGCGCCGCGTTTCGGAAACGTCCGGCGAGCCGCTCCGTGCATATCATCCATACCGGTGTCGGTGAGGATGCCGCCCGCATCACGCTCGAGGAGCAGCTCTGCAATGCCAAAGAACTTCCCGAGCTCCTGATCGCTTCCGGATTCGCAGGCGCCCTGATCCCCGATCTGCACGTGGGCACTCTCGTGAGCGATTCCCAACCCGGTATGGCTGGAGGAGGGGACCCTGTTCTCTCCGGAGCCCGACCGGTGCGATTCTCCCATTCCGAGCACGTCCTCGCCACGGCCGAAGCCAAACGCGAGTTTCGCGATCGAACTGGTGCCGAGGTCGTTGACATGGAAACCGCCGCCATCCGGGAACTCTGCGCCGCCGCCGAAGTGCCATTTCGGACACTGCGGGCCATCAGCGATGGCGCGGATGACGATCTGGGCCTGCCGCCGGATCTGCTCGGCAAACTGGCATCACGACCGGTGACCTCGTCCCCGAGCCTTGGCTGGATGCTCCTCACGAATCCCAACCGAAGGAAAGCCTTCCTCCGACTCATCCGCGACTGCCGCATCGCGCAGACTGCACTGGCGGATGGACTGGAGAGCGAAGTCGATGCACGATCTCGCGAGCGAGAAGATCAATGCAGCTCTCGCTGAGTTCGAGGCTCCCGCAAGAGTTCTGACCTATATGGGGGAGCAAAAACTCCTTCCGTCCCGTTACCTCAACACTATACATGACATATATTGTATTGAGTTATAGATTGTTCGTTGGAACAGAGGCATTTAGCGCGATGTGAATAAGTTTGGGAAAAGTCGATTGTCCTTCCAACTATATGGGGCCTTCCGAAAGTTATTCCCATCGACCCTTCTTTTTGAGGTTCTGGAAGAGCCGGAAAATCAGCGGTTTTCTCTGTAAAATGGCTTAACCTCGAGTTCGAGGACCCTCGACCTGGCGACCACCCGGACAACCAAATTGCTCCGACTGTGGAAACGAATTTCCATAATCCTCCGGAATGATTACGGTTTCGTAATGTTCGCCAGGCGCCGGTCCTCCAGCTCCACACCTCGGGACTGCGTGGTCGTCCTCGGCATGCATCGCAGCGGCACTTCGGCATTGGCCGGCACATTGAGCCTCCTGGGCGTGGATTTCGGCTCTGGCTTGATCGGCGCGAATTCCGGGAATCCCCGCGGACATTTCGAACTCGCCGCGGCCGTGGAGTTGAATGACATCCTCCTGCGGCGCACATTCAGCAGTCGCTGGAAGGAATCCTTTCACCTCCCGGCGAATTGGCAGGACAAAATCGATCTTCAGAGACTCGCGGCCGCTCGATCTCTCGAGCTACCTTCTGGACAGCCATGCGGAATCAAGGACCCGCGGATGTGCCGACTCGTTCCGGTCTGGCTGGAGCTATTGGCTATCCGTAACTTGAGGCCGAGATTCATTATTGCCCTGCGGCCGCCAGCCGAGGTCGCTGCCTCATTGGAAACCCGCGATGGACTGTCCAAGACACTTAGCCAGACTCTCTGGCTGGAGCATCTGGCCACCGCCGAGCGTGACACCCGGGAATATCCCCGCACCTTCATTACTATGGAGGCACTTCTTGGCGATACTGAGGCCGCCGTACTTCGATTGACTCGATTTCTCGATCTTCCGGGGCCCAATTCCTCACAATTCCAGAGCCTGAGCGAATTTCTGGATACCGGACTACGCCATCACAATAGAAGCACCTCTGAATCAGCGACTTCCATCAGCCCACTGGAAGACGTCCACAATCTCCTCACTCTGGTGGCCTCGGAGACCATACCCGATGACCAGATATTCAGATCCCAGATCGATCAGCTCATGCGAACTGTAACGGCCGCAGACAGCCAGTGCCTAAGCGGACCTTTCGCAGACAGATAGCCAGCGACTGCAGCGCTACTGCTATTGGTTAATTTCCCGGAGGTTCCCGTAACGCTGGATGAGATTGTGGTAGAACTCTCCCGAGGGCTCGAGCTGGCGATTGCCATTATGGGGATCCATCACGGCGAGGCCAAAGTTGGCCTTATAGCCCTCGTGCCATTCGTAGTTATCCACGAGAGTCCAGGCAAAGTACCCACGGATATCCGCGCCATCCGCCATCGCCCGGCGCATCTGGTTCACGTGATCCCGGAGGTATTTGATCTTCTTCTGCTCGTTAAGTGTCCCAATCCCATTCTCGGTGATCACCATCGGCTTCAAGTACCGATGACGCACATCCATGATTAGGTTGTAAAGCGACTCCGGATCGATCGTCCAACCCATCTGCGTGTAATTCTCGGACTTTTCTCCGCGTCCTGCGTAAAAAAAGTCCCCAACTGTCGCATTTTGAGAATAATAGTAATTGAAGCCAATCAAATCGCAGACATCCTGAATGCGGTCCAGATGATCATAGGCGATGCGGCGCATGGTGTTGTAAACGAGCGCCGTGGGATCCCAGAGGAAGCTGCGTTTCCACCATGCGATCGCCTGCACGCTCATGACGAGTGAGTCGGGCCGCTGGGCTTTGATAATGGCGGCGGCCTCGCGGAACTGGCGAACGCTGACCCTTAGCGCCCGATTATAGCCGGTCGTATCGAGCAGAGCCACAGGCGGCCAGGCGGCGCCGAGATAAGATAGCGGCAGCATGCCATTGGGCTCGTTTTGCGGCGCATAGATGCGCACATATGGTTTAAGGGCTGCGACCATTTTGGTCACATACGCCTGCCAATGATCGTCGATACCGGGATAGAGCCAGTGCGAGCGGTTCGGGTGCTTGAAGTCAGTGAGCCAGTCCGGGAAGGTAAAGTGCCAGAGGCAGACGATGGGCTCGATGCCGGCGGCCCTTACCTTGCGCGCGACCTCGACATAGTGCTGGATGGCCGATTCATCCCATACCCAGGGGCGCGGCTCCACCCTCGCCCATTCGATGCCGAAGCGGTAGTGGTTCACGCCGATTTGCTTGAGAAGGGCAATATCCTTGTCGAACTGCGTGTAAGAATACGTCGCATTGCCCCGCTTGGGCGCGTCGCCTCTGTCGATGTACATGTCCCAGTCCGTGCGGAAATACATCGGGTTCCCCTTCGTCTCCCCGCGATCCTCGGTCTGATAGGCGCTGGTGGAGACGCCCCACCAGAACGGGCTCGTCTCGACTTGGGAATTCTTGAGCGCCTGCTGCTTGCTCACATGGGGAGGCCATGGCGCGGTCACACAACCGGGGAAGCCGAGCAGGACACCCGCCCAGAGGGCTGACGCCAGGATTTTGCAGGAGATCCGCATCGCAGGCACCATCCATAAAGAAAACCACCCGGGTGCGCAAATGCTCGTTGAGCGCAGCTTGATTTACAGGGATTGCAAAAAAGCATTGATTCCACACAATTTTCCGCAACTCTCCGCGGCAGGATTGGTTATTCAACCCGAGTTCATCATGAATCTCCCGCGATACTTCCGCACTGTTCCCCTCCTCTCTGGATTTCTCTTCACCATGGCGGCCCACGCCGAGCCGGCGAAGCAACTCCCCCCGGCCTCGACCAAGCAGGGTGTGACGTTCGCGGCGGACATCCAGCCGATTTTCCAGACGAGCTGCATCCGCTGCCATGGCGCTGATCGGGCGAAGGCAGACCTCCGTCTCGACACCCTCGCGGCCGTCATCAAGGGCGGAAAGGACGGTGCGGTCGTGATTCCCGGCGACAGCGCCAAGAGCCCGCTCGTCATCGCTGTCGCGCGCGTGGATCGCGATAGCGCCATGCCACCGATTCGCATGCACCATGCGGGAGGCCCGCAAATGTCCTCCAGCATGCCGCAGGCTCAGCCGCTCACGGCAGATGAGGTCGGCCTCATTCGCGCCTGGATCGACCAGGGCGCGAAATGACGAGAGCCTCACGCAACGGTCGCGGAGGCCGCAGAGGAAAGTGACCTAGACAGGATTCACAGGATCCTGATTTGAGGATTTCTTCGGGATTTCACAGGGCGAGCCACCGACGCTCATAGAGCGCCACTACAGGTTTATTCAGCTCCCGCGATCCCCTTTCACGTTGCGCGATTGCGTCCGAGGGCGTAGCCCTATCCGAATGAGGCGCCGCTCCCTTCTTGCCCTGTGCCTTCTGCCGCTTGTCTTGGGATTGCCCCATGCGTGGGGGATGGACGAGATCATGCTCACCAATGGGGCGCGGATTTCCGGCAAGATCCTTGCCCAATCCAATGACCGCGTCGTGATGCATGTCGGCGAGGGCAACGCCGTCTATTCCAAGCGCGCGATCTGGCGCATCTACGAGGACATTACCGACAAGGCCCCCCTCACCCGCGTGCTCGGCCGTGACGAGCTGCCGCCGTGGTGGATGCCGCTTTCCGATCTTTATCACGAGGACTGGGTCACGAAGCTGCATGCCATCCGCGCCACGAATATCGACAAAGGCCTCCTCGAGCGCGTGCCGTACCTGTCGTTCCGCGCGAACATGATCTATGAGATGAACATCTACGGGAATCCGGAGGACCCCGCAGGACTCGAGATCGGCTACTACGGCAACATGTGGCTGCACAGCGGGGATGCCCAGAGGCGATGCCGCGAATTCCTTGCCTCCTATCTCGGCGGCATCAAGCAATTCCAGGCACTCTATCGGTTGAACTCCTCCGGCGGCCAGGAAGTCGTCGACGGCCTGCGCATCGTCATCATCCCGCGCGGCGCCCCCGATTCCTACAACGGCTGGTGGGTGAGCATCACCAACCCCGCCAAACTCGATGCCGCCCGATGCGCCACGCAGGCGGAGTTTCGCCAGATCTGCGACCGGAATATGGAGCTCGTGAAAAAGTCCACCGACGGCGAGACCTCGTGGACCAAGTACTCGCTCAAGGACGCCCTCAAGCGCTACCTGCCCCTGCCTCGGATGGAGGAGAAATAGGCGGCTGCGGACGTCTCCGTCTCGGTTTTTCCGGGGGCTTCCATGTCTCCCACTTCGGCCTGCCTGGTGGCGCGTAGACGATAGATCCCAGGCGCGCCAGCCCTTCCGACGGGTGCGCTCTCCCGTGCATTTCCAGACCATTCAACCCATGGCGGTCCATTAGCAGACGGCTCTCCGCTTCGACTGCCAGCAGGTAGGGTGCGTAAACGTGAGCAAGCACCTCGGGCATCAGAATATCCGGTGACAGCAGGTACGTTTCCCAGACGCCATCTCCCGCCCGCCAGAGTGAGCTGAAGTGGTGAAAAACAAGGGCCTCCCCGTCCACCAGGACGCGGTCTTTCGTCGTCACCTGCAGCCGGTGGGTGCCGATATTCCACGGCGCCAGGTTCGAGCCTGGGTGGGTGGATATCTTTACCCCATCGTACGTCTGCGGCCACCGGGCGAGATAGCCCTGGTTCATGAATCTTCCTTCGGCATCCACCTCGTTGCGGCACCAGTCCAGGCACTGGGCCACCCAGTCCCTCGCGCATCGATTCCCCTCATCGTCATTCCGCCAGATGCCAAATCCCGCGTTGAACGGCCCGTAGCTGCCCAGATGCTCCACCGAGGGATGGAAACGGTGCGGACTTACCACTACGGACGCGCCCTTTGCCTCGCGAAACAGCGGCTCCGGATCAGAGAAAAAGAAGGTGTCCGAATCGATATAAGCGATCGGCTCGCCGTGCCATCCGCGCCCGAGGATCTCGCGCACGAGCACCGGTTTGAGCGTCGCAAGGTATTCCCAGGCGGAGCGCTCCGTCCGCAGAGGAGCAAGCGACGGCTCCGCCTTCTCGAGATCGCGAGGAGTCACCACCTCCACCCATGGCCCAAACCGCTGCCTCACCAGTCGAGGGACGGTTTCATCGCAGGCGAGGACAGTCACTCGTGGAAAGCGCGCGTGGCGAAATAGCGAGGCGATCATGGCCAGCCCCTTCGCCGCATAGCTGCTATCGAAATAAGTGACCCAGCGCCTCAGCATCCCTGTACCAGGTCTTGCGCGGTCGCCTGCCGCAGCCTCGCGCCCACGGCAGCGAGTTCCGAGTCGGATTTCCCGTACCAATGCCGCAATCGACGACGAAGATCTCCGACAGCCGCCCGCATTCCATCGGGCTGCAATCCGCCCTCGAAAAACGAGCGCGCAATCCAGGCCGCCCCGGACCTCACGGCCGCATGCCTCGCCAGCACGAGGTCCGGATCTATCGGCAGACCGCGCAGGGTATGCCGCGCCACCCCGCCAAATCCGAAGCGCACGCCAGCGGCCCGAGCCTCGGCGCTCAGCATTTCCAGCATCGACGAGGAAGCGAGCTCCATCGAGTTGCGGAGGCCCATGGCCATGTGCAGGTCATTGAGGCCGACCATGATTTCGCTTACGCCCCCGATCGCAGCGATCCCGGCCACTCGCGCCGCCGCAGCCGGAGTCTCGATCAGCAGGATCACTTCCGCCCTGCCATCCACGACCTCAATGAAACGCGCGGCCTCCGCCACGTCGCGAAACTGCGGGAGCATCAATGCCGTCGCGCCGAGATCGAGAGCTCTTTCCACCTCGTCGGCCGTTCGCCCATGGGGACCATTGAGCCGTGCAAATACCCGGGCGGATCGCACGTGCCTCGCGACCACGCGGAGGTCCTGCAGGGTATGCGGCGAGATGCGGGCATCCGGCAGATGGCGCTGGCGAGCCCTCTTCCCGAGACGCTCGATGTCGATCCCGATCCGCTGCACCCCGGCCTCGTCAGCCGCCTGGATCCATTCCGGATCGCGCGACAGGAGAGTCAGCACGAAATCCCGCGCCTTTGCCGAGGCGTCGGAGGACTTCCCGGGTTCCGTGTTTCCCCTGTTCACCGGTGCGAAGATTCTCCGTCAATCCAACCGCACGGGAATCTCTTCCGCCCCCGGGGGGAGAGTCCAATCATCGGGATTTTCGTAATTGTACTCGGTATCATTGAGCACGAGATAGGCCCCCTCGTCGGGACCCACGTTCCGCAGTGCATGCCAGACTCCCGGCGGCACATAGACATACCGCGGCCGTAGGATGTGAAAGGTGCTTACGATCGACTTCCCCCGTGTGGGTGAGTCCTGCCGCGCATCGTACAGGCCGATCCGGAAATAGCCCCGGATCGGGAAGACGATATCCGCCTGCACGTGGTGGCAATGCCACTGGCTCGCATACCCGGGAAGCGAGGTCACGTGGGTGAGGTGGCGCACGGGCATCGTGTCGCCAAACCACTCCTCCCGATAGATTTCGGTGAGCGTCCCGCCCCGTATCACCACGTTCTTTACGTCTACGATACGCACCCCCTCGATGACCGGCGGATTCACGGGATTCCAATCGGCATCCACACTCTGGGCCGCGCGGCGCTCAGGCAGCGACGATGGCGAAGGCAGTTCGTTAAAGTCGGGGGCAGACATGGCACATTATGGGAACAAACCTTCTTTAAAGGGATCAACCGACGCTCCGCAAAGTTTAAAGACTCCATTTCCGGAAAAACGAAAGTCCATAAAAAGTCTCGACCCTCTCCCGCAGCGAATCACCCGCTGGCAAGTCCCCGGCGCAGGTGCTCAACTGTATCCATGACTACCCTGCCCCTCCCTACGCCGGAAGATCCCGCGGATCTCGATCCAGCCATCGTCGCCCAGCTCGAGGGGATGCCACACCTGAACGTCCTTTGGATGCTCGGCCGCACTGGCTGGCTCGACGTCATCACCGCTGCGCTGGCGAAAATGTTCACCGAGGATCAATTCCCGGCACGCGATCGCGAGGTGATGATCCTGCGCATCGCCGCTCATACCGGCGTGGACTACCCGCTCCCGCAGCATCGTGTGTTTGCGCGGAACTCGGGTCTCACCGACGCGGAGGTCGAGGCCATTATCAGGCGGGATCTCCAGGCGCTCGATGCATGGACTGCCGAGCTCTGCGCCATCAGCGAGGAAATTACCGACGATGTCTCCCTGCAGGAGGAATCCCTCGCAGCTCTCGTGGCCCACTATGGCCGGAATGGTGCGGCGAAGGCTGTGTGGCTCATGAGCTGGTTCAATATGCTCGTGCGCTTCGTCGCCTCCACGCGCGTCCCCATCGAGGCGGACTACGATTCCTCGCTGCGCGGGCCGGCGTGAGCGAGGAGAGTTTAAAGAATTAAGTTTTAAGCTGCTTGATGCAGTGGAACGCGGTCACCCCACTACGACCTCAGCCGGAACGCACCCATGACGGTCCCCCACCTCGCTCCATCGCCGCAAAGCGGCCACTCGACTTAAAACTTAATTCTTAAGTCTTAAAACTCCACAGGAGGGCCGTTCACATTAAAACTCCGGCCGCCCCCCTTTCTCCCGGCTTGCCAGGGGCGGGCGCGACATAGAGGCTGGTCGCACACCGGTCATGCGCATCCCGCGTCTTTTCCTTCGCGCTCTCGCGTTCCTGCTCGTGGGGACTCTCTGGGCGACCGGACCGATCACCCTGCCTCGGACTCTCACCATCGACGGCATCACGTACAAAGACATCGTGTACGTGAAACACGACGATTCCCGAGTGACCTTCACCCATGCGAGCGGCATGGCATCCGTCGAGATCCGTGAGCTGCCCGAGTGGTTGCGTAAAGAGCTCGATTACGATCCGCAGAAGGCCCTGGCCGCCGAAGATGCCGCAGCCAGCGCACGTCGCGCGGCCACGCAGCAGCAAATTCACGATGCACAGACGCTCGCCGTGCGCCATGCGAAGGAGGCCTTCCTCGAGCAGGCAGAGAAGACAGCTCGCCCGATCCTGGCCACGATCGCGGAGGTCCGCCCCGATGGCATCCTCGTCGATGCCAATGTGCAGACGATCGGCCTCGTCTCCCGCACCGTGAACGCAGGCGATCCCTTCTTTCCGAAAGCAACGAAGACGATCCAGGAGTCCGGCCCGGTCGATGCCTGCCTCTCCGATAATCCCTCCGGCAAGGTCTTCATCCACACGAAGCCCCGCGATCTGGTCGATGGCGGTCAGTACCGTGGCACCGTTTATCCCATGGGCACGAGTACCTACCGCGACGACGCCGGCGAGAAGCACACCATCCCGCGCTTCACCGACAGCAAGGATGAAGCCGCCGCCTACCTCGATCAGACGCAGCGCGACGAAGCCTCGCATCTCACCCCGGGAGGACACAACCCATGAAAACACGGTTCCTTTGGTACATCTGGACGGCATGCCTTCTCGGCCTTATCGCCCTCCTCGCATTTCCCATCCGCACCGGGAAGATCCGACTGGCGATCGTCCTCCTACTGGCCGCTGTCTGGGTCGGGCTGATCGTCCTCACTGCACTCCGGAAATGGTGGCTCGGCGCCGGCATCGCCGCAGTCATGCTCGCCGCCGGCATTTTCCTTTCCCTGCCAGGCCGCGCGACGATCGATACCGCAGCGCTTCGCGACCTCTATCTCCACCGCCTCCAGCGCTACGCCAATGTGATCTATGTCTATGGCGGTGAGAACTCGCTCGGCATCGACTGCTCGGGGCTCGTGCGCCGCGCCATGATGGATGCCCTGTTTCTCTATGGCATCCGCGAGCACGATCCCGCTGCTGTGCGGTCCGCGCTCCGTCTCTGGTGGCGGGATGCAAATGCCATCGAGCTGGGAAATGGCGCCCATGGCGACACCCGCCCGGTCGGCGCCTCGCCTTCCGTCGAGCTGGCTCAGCATCCAGGCGTCGCGCCCGGCGACCTGGCGGTCACAGCCACCGGGAGCCACGTCCTCGCCTATCTCGGTAACGAGGTCTGGATCGAGGCCGAGCCAAATGTCGGCCACACCCACATCTTCACACTCACCGGACCATTTCAGGCTCTCGCAAACGAGCGGGTGAAATTCGTGCGTTGGCGCTGGCTCTCGGCGAATCAGTAGAGCGGATTTTCATGCCTGGCACGTTGGGGCGTGAACAGAGAAAGCCACGGCGCTTTCATCGAAAACGCCCTACCCACCAGACGATATTCGCCCGCAGGGCGAATGGCCTGCCCCGACAGAGTCGGCCCTTCGGGCTGACGCCCTGCATTGGCCCCCCAAATCGCTATCCGCGCGTTAGCGCGTCGTCCCGTTCGGTAGGGCGTTTTCGATGAAAGCGCCGACTATTTCCTCAGACGGCCCATCCCTTTGAATGGCCGGGTTCGATCGTCAAGCCCACACGTAGGGGTTTCTCCTAAAATCAAAAGGAAGGCTCGCGCCGCGATTACCCGGCATTTGCCAGGTTCGTTTTCTGCGGTAGGGAAGCCGCGCCGCCGGGTTCCGTGGATTTGGAATAGACGCACTACGATAGAGGTCTCGCAATTGCGGGATTTCAGATGTCTGCCGGCCCACCGCCCCGAGCGTCACTCCCCGATAGTCGGGTCGAACCTCCATCGGATGGAGAAATCAGCGATTCCACGGACCCGTCGTATGGCGGCCAATCGCCCGATTCGTAGCGAATAAATAGTAACCTCTCCCCAATATATGAAACTGCGTCTGCTACCCGTAGTATTGGTTTTCGGCGCCTCGACCCTCTCTTTCTGCGCCTTGGGCAATGACGTGAGCTTTCCTGCGGGCTCATTTGAAAACGGGACCGCGTCGTCCTGGGAGCAAACCCAGAGCGGTACGGCCACGGTCACCACCCCCACTGAGAATGGCAACACATTCGGCCGCATCAATATCACCGGGACTGGCACAGGCACGCTGGGGAATGTGATACCGACGCTCTTCCTGTCCAACTCCGTGTACGTCGTCACGCTCGATGTGCGATCCAGCACGATGGCGGCGCTCGCCTCCGGCCAGCTCACGCTCCAGATCGTGGATGGGAATGGTAATGTCGTGAAGCAGCTCTCGCAGGACGAGATGCTCAATGCCTTCGGCACGAATGCCACCTCCTCCGCCAGCACGCTCACCCCACTCCTCCAGGCTATCGCAGGCGACAGCGGTCTGCTGCCCGAGTTGCAGGTTCTCCTTACGGATGTCAGTGCCAGCTCGAGCCCCGACGCCCTGCTCGCATCCATCCAGCACCTCATCGACACCCTAGTCGGCCAGGATCCCAGCGTCCTCACGAAACTTGTGGACGTCCTTGATCAGGTGCTCGCTGGCTCCCTGGACATCACCACGCTCGACGACACCCAGCTTGGCAATCTCCTCAATGTCAGTTCCACCTCGCCAATCATCGCCGCCGTCCGAAATCTCGTCACCTTCCTACCCGCGCAGAACGGCCCCATCGTCGCCCTCGTCGATGTGCTCAAAGTCCTCACCTCTGGCGAAATCTCCAGCGTGGATAACCTCCTCGCCGCCATCGTCAGCGATGGCAACCTGCTCGACCCGGTCACGAACATCCTCACCTACGCCCTCGGTGATGGCGGGCTGCTCTCCAGCCTCACCACCGACGAGACTCGCAACCTCATGGGCAGCCTCGACCCGTCGCAGTCCGGCTTCCAGCCCGTCTCGGCCATCTTCAGCACCACCGCCACGCCGCCCCCGGGCGCGATGGGAGTGCAAATCTCCTCCGGCGCCGGCACAGCAGCCTCGCAGACCGCCGATGTGGACAATATCGCGGTGCGCCAATTCTCGCTCGCCTCGCCGCCCGTATCCGGCCCCTCGCTCAATCAGCCGCAGGTCATCATCTTCGGTCGCAACGTGCGCAAGACTCCGCGGGACCTCATGGTCCTCCGCGGCGCGGCCATCGTGCCCTCCGGCACCGCCGCCATCGCGAGAGTCCAATACAGCATCGTACCGGCCGGCAAACGCCATGCGAAATTCCGCAACGCGCGCGGCACAGCCCGCTGGAACGTAAGGGTCCCGCTCACCACGACGCGCACCCGCGTCTTCGTCCGTGCCATCGGGACCAATGGCCTCATCTCGCCAACGCGCCGCGTCATCATCATCCGCACCACACCTCCAGGAGCGTGATTTGCTTCGGTGGAGCGTCCCGCGACTGCGGGACGTTCCACCTTTTCATCCACGGCTCGGACGGAGCCTCGCCCTCCCGCCAAAAGAATCGTTCGCGCCAAGACCACCCGGCATTTGCCGGGTTCGTTCTATTGCGGTAGGGCGAGTCGCGCCGTCGACCGCCGTGGATTCCTCCTGCGACCCGCCCTATTCTCGACAAGGCCATCGCCGAAGCGCTGTGCGACATCATTCGGATCCCAAGGTAGGGCTGCCACTGCCTTGCGCGACGCGCACGTCCTCTCCATCAGTCACTTGGCAGGTCCGGAGGACAATCCCTTGGCCGACGACTTGTTGAATCTCGAGTCAGTTTGATTCCTCTCCGAGTTCCGGCGACATGTGGACGTCGATCTCCTTGTAGGCGGCGTCGCGGAAATAAAACATCCGGCTTCCCTTCGGCATCGTCCAGTAACCGAGCGCCGATGAGTTGGATTGAATACTGGCCTTTTTGTAGTCGAGCGAGACCAGCGAAAAGACATCCGCCATCGTGTCGCCCGATGCGCCGCCATCTACAACGAAGGCGCGAACCTTAAATTTGCCCTCTCCGACCTGTGCTGCAGCCGGCGGTGAAAACAGCAGGAGGCACGACTTCCCATTCTCGAGGCGGACGGCCATTAGCCGCATCCCATCCCCCTCCACCTGGATATCCCGTGTCGACCCGGTGTCGTTCTTCACCAGCACCGCGGAAACATGCGGGCCAGTTTTCGGAGGCTTCATGTATTGTCCCCGCCACGTATAGACGCACAAGGCGGCAAGGATCACGAACACGACCGCCCACGCCACGATGCGCCAGGCCCGCGAGCCATGTTGTTTTGCCTCGGCCATAGAGCCAGTCATGACACTTCAGGATGTGGAGTCAATAGCTGGAATACAGTCATTGAATGTGACTCCGGCTCTGCGGAGGTCGAGGGGCGAGGGCGACCAAGTCAGGAAAGGAGGAAAGCATCCAAAACCGAGGCAGGAAGGAAGTGCGAATCTGGAACTCACGAACTCAGGAAGAATTCCTGTTAATCCCATAAATCCCGTCCAAGCCGATATCCGACTCATTTCACCAGAGACACCGTTACCGCCGGCAGCTTCAACTTCCCGACCATCTCGAAATCCGTGCCCGCCACCTCCCGCACGAATTTCTCCACGTCACGATCGACAGACTTGAAACCCGACTGCACCGCCGCAAGCGCCGGATCGTAAGTCCCGCTCAACCAAATCTCTCCCGGCACCGTGAGCGCCCCTGTCGTCCAGAACGAACCATCTTCAGTTATCCGGAATAGAGTGATTTTCCCGCCCTTCAGTATTCCCACGTAAAGCCGCACGGTGAGCTCCGCCACCTCGCCTGGTTTCAAGACCACGATGTCACCGCGATTGATCATCCGCGTGGCATCGCGACCCTCGAACCTGATCGGCATCGGCGCCCCATTCTCCGCGCCCTCCAGTCCGATCGTGCAGTAGCGGTTCAAGACCTGCACCCGCCGCGACTCATTTCTCACCGTGTAGGCGATCGTCGCCGTCCAAGGCGTCGGTGTCTCCGGTCGGAGCTTCGAAACCTCGCAGATCTTCGGCGTCACCTGCGCCGTCACGGTATCCTCCTGTGCCAGAGCACCGCCCATCGCAGCCACAGCCAGAACCGCCACTATCGGAATCAAAAGAGTTTTCATTGATTGGAAGGAAGGCCGAGGCATTCGTCCGTCCGCTATCGAACGACGAGAAGTCTCTCACGGATAGACGCATCAGCATGCTAAAACCGCATGCAAAATCTTTGGGAAACCTCACGCAAAGGGCGCAGCGGGTGGGCGAGCCGATTCGGCGCCTGGAGCGCAGCGCATCCAAATCAAGCCTGTAGCGGCGCTCTGTGAGCGTCGGTCTACTACCTCTTTAGGTCGTCGGCGATCGCCGCAAATTGTTCCAGCCCGAAGGTGCGAACTCCGACGGGGGTACGCGAACCAGAGGGCCGAAAACGTTTCGAGTTACGAATACCTGTTACTATGAGTGAAGACATTGCTGCGGAGATACCCTCCATCCAGGAATTGACCGAAAAGGGACGGGAAAAACTGGCCCAGGCGCAGGCTGGGGCCAAGGATGCCTTGTCCGCCGTCGCTGACTACACTCGCGCGAATCCGTGGATAGCCCTCGCTGGCGCCGCGGTTCTCGGCGGTGTCGTCGTTGCCCTCACCAAACCAGCCCCGAAGCCGGCCTCGCGTCTGGACGCGGTACGCGACTGGCTGGACGATGTGTATGCGAAGCTGCCATCGCAGAAACAGGTGCAATCGGCGGTCGAAGCCTCGGGCGTGCCTGACTTCTTTGGCCAGCTCAAAAAGAAACTTCGCTCCTGCTAACGATGGCTTCGCTGGAAGAGTTCGAGGAGAAGGTTCGCTCTGCTCCCCTCCAGTCCCTGGGGCTCGGTTTGGCCGCAGGCTGGGTGCTTACCCAGCTACCGGTCTTCCGACTCCTGGGCCTTGTGGCACGAGTCGCACTCGCGTTGCTCAAGCCCGCGCTGCTGGTATTTGGCGGAATGAAGGCCTGGGAGCTGATTCAGGCCCGGCGTGCAGGAAACTCGCAGGAATCGCCGGGAAACCCTTCCTAGAATATTTCCATGCCCCGCAGGCGGGGCTCCACGCCGAATGAAAATAGGAATCCACGGCGGTCCGGCAGCTGCCGGACGCGCCCACCCGAAGGAAGCTCTCGCCGGGGAACACCGGCATTTGCCCGGTTCGTTCGTTTTACTGCGGTAGGGCGCGTCGCGCCGTCGATCGCCGTGAGTTTCCTCCGGCTCAGACTGAATGACGAAGCGGAGACGAACTCTCGAATTTTCGGGTCATAATCGGAGTTCGCTGTAGTCGCGGCGCTCCGCCGCCGCTACAGGTTCGTTTGGCTTCCGCGCTCCTGGCGCGGCTGACTTCTCGCCGTGTCGCCGTGTCGCCGCGTCGAATTTAATTCCCTTCGGCTCGCGCGCGGTCCAGGGCTTTGTGTTCGCGGATGATGTCGCGGTAGTAGTAGGCGGAGGGTTTGAGGATGCGGTCGAGCGTCCTGGGGTCCATGTGGGAGAGGCCGAATGTGGCGGTGTAGCCGTAGTGCCATTCGTAGTTGTCCGCGAGTGACCAGTGGAAGTAGCCGCGCACGTCGTAGCCCTCGGCCTTGGCGCGGGCGATGGCGGCGAGGTGTGTCTGGATGTAGTCGATGCGTTTCTGGTCCTTCTTCGTGGCGACGCCGTTCTCGGTGATCATCATGGGCTTGCCGTAGCGGTCGCCGACGAGCTTGATCTGCTGATAGAGGCCGTTGGCATCGATTTTCCAACCCATCATCGAGTAGTTCGGACCGTGTCGGTAGCTGATGCGCAGCATGCTCAGCGGGCCGGCCCTCTGGGTGTAGTAGTAGTTGAACCCGATCACGTCGCAGACGTCATAGATGCGGTCGAGGTGGTCGAAATTATTCTGCTGCATGAAATTCCAGAACACCGTACCGAGCCAGGGGAGCGGCGAGCGCTTCCACCACGGGAGCGCCTCGACGCTGATGACGAGGGCGTGCGGGTTCTCCCGCTTGATGATGGCGGCGGCATCGCGGAAGGCCTCGGCGCTGGCGATGATGGCGCGATCGTAGTTCCGGAAATTCAGAGTCTCGGCGGGCGGCCACATGCCGCCGACGTAGGCGGTCGTGATCTGGCCATTGGGCTCGTTCTGCGGGGCGTAGAGGCGCACGCTCGGGCCCATGGCGGCGACGATCTTCGCGACGTAGGCGCGCCAGCGGGCCTGGAAGTCCGGGTGCAGCCAGTTCGAGCGGGCCGGGTGCTTCCGATCGTAGAGCCAGTCGGGGAACGTGAAATGCCAGAGGCAGACGACGGGCTCGATGCCGGCGACCTGGAGCTTGCGGGCCATGCCGACGTAGCGGCGGATGACCTGCTCGTCATAGACGCCCTCGTGCGGCTCGATGCGGCCCCACTCGAGGCTGAAGCGGTAGTGCGTGACGCCGATTTTCTTGAGGGCGGCGAGGTCCTTGTCGAAGTCGCTCCATGTGTAGAGGGCATTGCCCTTGGGCGGCGCGGCGCCTTGCTTGATGAAGATGTCCCAGTCGGTGGAGAACTCGTCGGAGGGCTTGAGGTCGGGGTCCTCGTACTGGTAGCTCGAGGTGGAGATGCCCCAGGCGAATGGGCCGGTCTTCACTTTCTTCCACTCGGCGCGCTGAGCGGCCGTGGGAGGCGGAGGGGTCTTCGGAGCAGAGATGCAGCCGGTGAGAACGAGGGCCATCGCGCATGCGGCGATGCTGGGGAGTCCGACGCGGAGAGAGCGCATGGTGCCCGCGAGTTTAAGAAACTCGGCGGGAGTTTTAAGTCTTAAGTTTGTAAGTTTTAAGCCGGATTTTGGGGAGCCTCACGCAATGGTCGCGGTGGATGGGACGTGTGGGTGGAGCGTCCTTCGTCAGCGAAGTTCGCATCAGGATAGAGGCATGAGGCAGGCGGCCCTGCCCGACGCACCAATCATCCTTAAAACTTACAAACTTAATTCTTAAAACTCTACTCCCTCGCGCTTTTGGATGCTTCGACGAGGGGGCGGACGAAGGCTTCGATCTTCTCGGCAAGGTCCGGGGCTGCGCCGTGCTCGCCGATCCGGCGGACGATGGCGCTGCCGACGACGACGGCATCTCCGTGCAGAGCCACCTCGGCGGATTGCTCGGGAGTGGAAATTCCGAAGCCGACTGCGATCGGGAGCGCGGTGTGGCGACGGATCTCCGCGACCTGCGAGCCGATGGTATCCGAGAGGGATGTCTGCTCTCCGGTGACGCCTTCGCGAGAGACGTAGTAGATGAATCCCTCGGCGGCGTGCGCGAGCAGCTCCATGCGCTCGGGAGGCGTGGTCGGCGCGATGAGGCGAATGGCGCGCAGCTCACCCGCGGCGCGAAACTCGGGATTGTCCCCTGCTTCGTCCGGCGGCAAATCGAGCAGGAGCACGCCGTCGGCTCCGGCAGCCGCGGCGTCGGCGTGGAATTTCGCAAAGCCGTAGGTGTAAACCGGGTTCAGGTAGGTAAAGAGGACGAGCGGGATCTGCGTGTGCTCGCGGATGCGCCGCACGCAGTCAATCACCCCGTGCGTCGTGGCTCCGGCAGCGAGCGCCCGGCCTGCGGCCGCCTGAATGGTGGCTCCATCGGCGAGCGGATCGGAGAAAGGAACGCCAAGCTCCACGATATCCACACCGGCGCGCTCGAGAGCGAGCACGAGGTCAATCGTCGCATCGAGGCAGGGGTCCCCGCCCGTAATGTAGGCCACGAAGCCGGCGCGGTTCTCGGACTTCAGACGATCAAAGGTGGCATCGATGCGATTCATGAGCCCGCGAGATTAACGCGACTCGCTGGTATGGGGGAATTTCTAAAATTCGACGCGGGGATCGTTACCTGGAAAACGCGGCCATTTGGTGAAGCGCCGTCCGCGCAGGCGGCGGAGTTTTAAGAATGAAGAATTAAGTTTTAAGCAGAGTGGTCCCGCGACTGCGGGACGGTGCGGGAAGCAGGCTGTGTGCCTCCAAAGCCCGAGGTCGAGATGGATGTCATTCCTTAAAACTTAGAAACTTAAGTCTTAAAACTCCGCCTGCGCGCGGCGGAAACTTGCGCCGCGCGCGGGCGGCGGGATATTCTGAGACTCTTCGACCAATGACACTTTCCTTCACCAAGATGAACGGCGCGGGCAACGATTTCGTGATGCTCGATAACCGCGCCTCGACGCTTTCGCTGGACCGCGAACAGATCGCACGCCTGTGTGACCGCCATCGGGGCGTGGGCTCGGACGGCCTTCTAATGGTCGAGCCGGCGGCGAATGGTGCGGACTTCCGCATGCGCTACTACAATGCCGACGGCGGCGAGGCCGAGATGTGCGGCAATGGCGCGCGCTGCTTCGCACGCTATGCGCGCCGCATCGCAGGGGCGGAGACGGAGTCGATCACTTTCGAGACCGAGGCGGGCGTGATCGGCGCGCGCTTCATCGGCGACGAGGTGCAGCTCGCGATGAGCGTGCCGCATTCGTACGCTCCGGCCGTGACCCTGGATGTCGCCGGGGAGCCGCTCACCGTGCATTTCCTGAATACGGGCGTGCCGCATGCGGTCATTTTCGTCGAGGACTTGGAGTCGGTGGACATTATGCGCCTCGGCGCGGGCATCCGCTACCATGCGCAATTCGCCCCGAAGGGAACGAATGCGAACTTCGTGCAGGTGCTGCCGTCGGGAGATATCGCGATCCGCACCTACGAGCGCGGAGTCGAGGGTGAGACGCTCGCGTGCGGGACGGGAGTCACGGCGTGCGCGCTCATTCACCATCTCCAGAGCGGCCAGCCCTCGCCCGTGCGGGTGACGGTGCGCGGTGGAGACACGCTCCAGGTGGGCTTCCAGGCCGGCGCGAGCCGGGAAGAATTCCAAAATGTGACACTTACGGGACCGGCGGATTTCGTCTTCGACGGAACGGTGGCACTCTGATTAACTGACCAACCCATGTTTGAAGGCACTCATACCGCGCTCGTCACGCCGTTTCGTGATGACCGCTTCGACGTCGAGGCATTCCGCGCGCTCATCGAATTCCAGATCGCGGAGGGCATCTCCGGTATCGTCCCCGTCGGCACGACGGGCGAATCGCCCACCCTCACCCACGAAGAGCATAGCGAGGTGATCCGCACGGCCGTGCAAGCCGCCGCGGGCCGCTGCAAGGTGATCGCAGGCACGGGGTCGAACTCGACCGCCGAGGCAATCTCGCTCACGGCCGAGGCGGCGAAGATCGGCGCGGATGCGGTGCTCCTCGTCGCGCCGTACTACAATCGCCCTTCGCAGGAGGGTCTCTATCTGCATTTCCGCGCGATCGCGGAGGCGGTCGACATCCCGATCATTCTCTACAGCATCCCGGGCCGTTGCGGCGTGGAGATCGGCATCGAGACGGTCGCGCGCCTGGCAGCCGATTGCCCGAACATCGTCGCGATCAAGGAAGCCGGCGGCAATGTCGAGCGCGTGAGCCAGCTCCGCGCGGCGCTTCCGGAGTCCTTCGAGATTCTTTCCGGTGATGACTCGCTCACGCTGCCGTTCATGTCGGTCGGCGCGGTCGGCGTGATCAGCGTGGCGTCGAACATCATTCCCCGCGAGGTCTCCCATCTGGTGGGCGCCTGGCAGGCCGGCAAGCACGAGGCCGCGGCGAAGCTGCATGCCAAGTGGTACCCCTTCTTCAAGTCTCTTTTCATCGAGACGAACCCGGTGCCGATCAAGGCCGCCCTGGCATTCCAGGACAAGATGAGCGCCGATGTGCGTCTGCCGCTCGCCCCGCTCTCGGAGACAAATGCCGCCGGCCTGCGTGCCGTGCTGCGCGAATATCACCTGATCTGATCCCATGGCTCTGCGCTTACTCATCAACGGAGCCAAAGGCCGCATGGGCCAGGCTCTCGTCTCCTGCGCCGCGCGTGACCCCGAGCTCGTCGTGAGCGGCGAGGTAGATGCCGCGGATGCCTTCATCCCGGCTCTCGCGGCCTGCGATGCCGTGATCGATTTCACCCATGCCAGCGCGACGGTGGGAGTCGCCGAGGCCTGTGCCGCCGAGGGCAAGCCGCTCGTGATCGGCACGACGGGGCACGATGACGTGCAGCGCGAGGCGATCTCGCTGTGCGCGGCGCGCATCCCGATCGTCTTCGCCCCGAACTTCAGCGTGGGCGTGAACACCCTTTTCTGGCTCACCCGGAAGGCGACGGAGATCCTCGGGCCCGAGTTCGACCTAGAGGTGGTCGAGATGCACCATCGTCTGAAAAAGGACTCCCCGAGCGGCACCGCACGCCGGCTGGCGGAGATCCTCGCCGAGGTGCGTGGACTGAGCTACGGCAGCGACGTGCGCCATGGCCGCGAGGGCATGGTGGGCGAGCGCACGCCCGTGGAGATCGGCATGCACGCCATCCGCGGCGGCGATGTGGTCGGTGACCATACGGTGATCTACGCCAATGTCGGCGAGCGCGTGGAGCTCACCCACAAGGCATCGTCGCGCGACACTTTCGCCAATGGCGCCCTGCGCGCCGCGAAGTGGGCAGCCGGCCGCCCGGCCGGGCTCTACGACATGCAGGACGTCCTCGGCCTGCACTGAGCATCTCTTCTATGAGGCCGACCGCATTTACTGACCGGTTCCCGGCAGCGCATCCCTCCGTGCAGGCAGGTGCGCGATTCCCGGTGGCCTGATCTCATGCGCGTCGGCATCGCACTTGGATCGAATCTCGGCGACCGGGCCGCGCACCTTCGCGCCGCGATCGAGGCCATCCGCGCCTTCGCACTGCCGCCGATGTGTGTCTCGCGATTCTACGAGACCTCGCCGGTGGATTGTCCGCCGGAGTCCCCGCTCTTTCTAAATGCCGCCATCGAGATCGGCAGCGATGAGCCGATCGAGGACTTGCTCCGGAAGCTCCAGGCGATCGAGCAATCGCAGGCGCGCCCGGCCCTGCACGAGCGCAATGCGCCGCGCACGATCGACCTCGATATCCTCTATGCCGACGACCTCACCCTCGAGTCGCCCGCGCTCATCCTCCCGCATCCGCGCCTGATGAGCCGCCTGTTCGTCCTCCGACCCCTCTGCGACATCGCGCCGGATCGGCGGATTCCCGGCCATGCACGGACCTTCCGGGAACAGGCTGCCGAGCTGGAACGAACGAGCCCCGAGATATGCAGCGTGCATGCTTCGTGAAATCGGGTAGTTTCTGCACGCACCTCGCACGCATATCACACAGGCCATGATCACACTTCGCGAAGCCTACATTCAGCAAAAGACGGCTCGGAAACCTGTGGTCTCGCTCACGGCCTACGACTATCCGACAGCCCGCCTGCTCGACGAGGCGGGGGTCGATCTGATCCTGGTGGGAGACTCGCTAGGCATGGTGGTGCTGGGATATCCCGACACGACATCGGTCTCCGTCGCGGACATGGTGCACCACACGCGTGCCGTCGCGCGCGGGGTCGAGCGGGCCACCGTGATCGCGGACCTTCCCAAGGGCTCCTATGACAGCCCGGAGGATGCGATTGCCAATGCCCGCACCCTCATCGAGGCGGGGGCTGATGCGGTGAAACTGGAGGGCGGAGAGGAGCAGGCCGGCACGATCGCGGCGCTGCACCAGCAGGGCATCTCCGTATTCGCCCATATCGGCATGCTCCCGCAGCACATCCGTGAGGAGGGCGGCTACAAGATCAAAGGCCGCACGCCCGAGCAGGCTGCGCAGTTACTCGCAGATGCCCGAGCCGTGGAAGAGGCAGGTGCCTTTGCGGTGGTCCTGGAGCTCGTCACCCCTCCCCTCGCCCGCGAGATTTCTGCAGCGATCTCGATCCCGACGATCGGCATCGGCAGCGGCGAAGGCTGCGACGGACAGATCCGCGTGCTGCACGACGTGATCGGACTTTACCCGTGGTTTCGGCCGAAATTCGTGGAGCCGAAGGCGGACGTCGCCTCCGTCATCCAGGAGGCGGTACGCGCCTACGCCGATGACGTGCGCCATGATGCGATCGAGCCCTAAGAGCCTATTTTAGCCCCAATTTCAAACCATCGTATAACCATACCGAAATCGAATGAATCGCTTCTTCCTGCTACTTATTTCGTTTCTCGCCCTGGGACTTTGCGCCCGCGCGGAGCTTCCCCCCTCCGCCTATGAGAAGATGCAGCATGCTGCACCCGAGGTGCTGCGCATCCAGGTCCTTCAGGTCTCGGTGCAGCCGGATGGAGATGCCGCGCGCGATGTGACGATGCTGGCCGAGGTGCTGAAGGTCGGCCGCAGCCAAAGCAGCCTGAAGGCCGATGATATGGTCACCATCAAGTACAAGCTCACGACCCATCCCGCCGGCTGGGTGGGCCCGGGCGATGTCCCGATCCTGAAAGAGAATACCGAGACGGTCGCCTATCTCAACAAGGCCACTGATTCTGATAATTACGCCCCGGCTGCGGGAGCGATGAGCTTCGATCAATTCTAAGATTAACCCAGCTCCGTTCTCCCCAAAAATGGAACACACCTTGCGCGAAAGGAGCCGCCAGGGCAGCGCACTGGTCCTCTATGGCGTGGTCACCAATGCCACGCTGGCCGTCATCAAGGTCTTCGGTGGCGCCTGGGGGCACTCGAACGCCCTCCTCGCGGACGGTCTGGAATCCTCGCTCGATGTCGTGAGCTCAGTACTCATCTGGGGCGCGCTGGTCTATGCCGGCAAGCCGCCGGATGCCGAGCATCCGTATGGCCATGGCAAGCTGGAATCCCTGGCCGCCGTGGTGGGAGCCATCTTTCTCCTCGGCGCAGGCACATCGGTCGCCGTCCACAGTGGCATGGATCTCTGGGCGATGCATGAAAATCGCTCGTCGATGCCGATGCCCCAGCCGTGGACCCTCATCGTGCTCGCCGTCGCCATTGGCGCAAAGGAAGTCCTCTTTCGCATCCTCATGCAGGCAGGCCGGCGGATCGGGAGCACCGCGATGCAGGCGGACGCCTGGCACCATCGCTCGGATGTGATCACATCCCTCGCTGCCTTCTTCGGCATCTCCATCGCACTGGTCGGCGGCTCCAAGTGGCAGGGCGCCGATAACTGGGCAGCCCTGTTCTCCTGCGCGATCATTCTGCGCAACGGCTTCGGCATGCTGCGCCAGGGCGTGGGAGAGGTCATCGACGAGCAGGTCTCGCCCGCCCTGGCAGGCCAGATCCTCGAGATCGCGTGCGCGGTGCCCGATGTCTCGAGCGCGGAGAAGTGCCGGGTACGTAAGAGCGGATTGACCCTCATCGCCGACCTGCACGTGCGCGTGCCCGGGCATCTGACTGTTCATCGCGGACACGAAATCTCGCACGAGGTGAAGGACCGACTCATGGATGCGGGGCTGCATCTGAGCGATGTCACTGTCCACCTCGAGCCTGACGGGGAAGTGGAAGAATCTTAACCCGCAAATCGCGTCTTCGAGAGACGCGAAATTTGCGTCCCTGCAAGGTCCTTTGGGGACAAGGATTTTGCGGGAGCGACCTTGTCGCGGTTAACCCCGACAGAGTCGGCCCTTTGGGCGGCTTTTTCACGGCATGTGAGAAAGCCGGGTTAAGAATTAAGTTTGTAAGTTTTAAGGAAAGGCGTGGCCGCAATTTCTGCGGCAGTCTCTTTCCGCGCTCGGGTGAGTCATCCTAACGAAGTAACTGGATTCTGCTTCGAAGGCGCGAGCTGTAGCCGCTTCGCTGCGCGAAGCGAACGAGTCCGAGAGAGGCCGTTATACCGCAAGCGATGCGTCGCCCACAGGGCGACGGCTACAGGGTTCGCAGCCGCGCGGCCTTCGAGATTCGTCGCGAATGGACAAAAAGAAAAAGGCAGCCGCTTTTGACGGCTGCCTTTTCCTGTTGAAGATTCGCTGAAAGTTCGGCGATTTACGCGAACTTCACGGATTTCGAGAGGCTGAAGTCGCCTGGAGATACACCGTTCACCACGGCGACGAGATCGTTGCCGTAGAAGATGCCGGTGCCGCCGTTGTAGCCCTTCACCGTGTAGTTCGAGGCTTTTCCATCGAGCTGGATGGTATCGGATGCAGTGCTGAAGTCGGTGATCGTCGCGTAATCGGCAGCTCCCTTGTGGTGGTAGTTACCATTGCCGCCGCCGCCAAGGACGAAGAGATCCTTGCCTGCACCACCCGTGAGACGGTCATGACCGCCGTTGCCGATCAGGACGTCGTTGCCGCCGCCAGCCAGGAGCGTGTCATTGCCCTTGCCGCCGATTAGCGTGTCGTTGCCGCCGCCGGTCTGGGCCTTGTTTTTACCGCTGCCGAGATCGACGCGATTGCTGCCGCCGGTATCCTTGACGACGTCGTTGCCGCTTCCGGCTTTGATCGTGTCGTCACCGCTGCCACTCGTGATGTGGTCATTGCCGCCGCCACTGACGATGGTATTGCTTCCACCACTCTCCGTGATGTGGTCATTGCCGTTGCCGGTCGCAACGGTGTCGTCACCCGTTCCGCCCGCGATCGTGTTGTTGCCGTCGCCGGTCTGGATCTGCTTGCCGGAGGTGTCGCCTTGGAAGGCGATCGTATTGTCACCGCTGCCGGCGGTCACCGTATCGAAGCTATCACCGAGGTTGATGTGGTTGTCGCCGTTTCCCACAATGACATTGGTGCCGCCGCCATCCGCGCCGATGATGTGATTGTTTCCGTCGCCAGCGATCACAGTGTCGCTGCCTGCGCCGAAGGTGATGTTGTTATCACCACCGCCCGCATTGACGAGGTTATCTCCGTCGCCCGTCGAGATCGTGTCGTTTCCCGAGGAGCCGGTGATCGTGTCATTTCCGCCCGAGCCATCGACATGGCCGCCACCGTCATCAGTGATGACGATATTCGCCCCGCCATTGCCCGTAGTAACGGTCGCCTGGGAAGTCAGATCGAGCTGCACCGGATTGTCCACGTTGGGGAGATAGATGACGGCCTGCTCGACGCTGTCGAAATTAGCGGTGTAGGTCGTCGCAGTAAGACCGGTTCCCATGCTCATCGTGAACTGTCCATCTGTCGAACCGAAGGTGACCGGCTGCGTCGCAGCACTCACGTCCACGAGGATGGCATCCTGCCCGGATCCGCCCTGGATCGAGTCGGTATTGTTGTTCAGAAGGCCGCTCTGGAAATTGGCATCTACGACGAAGGTGTCGTTGCCTTCGCCGCCGACCAGGGTGTTATTACCAGCGCCGCCATGGATCTCGTCGGCACCAGCCGAGCCGGTAATGCTGTCGTTGGCGTTCGTTCCGAGGATCTGGTAGGACTCGACGTTGCTCACGGCAACGTTTGTCGAGCCGACTGCCGCAGTACCCTGCTGGGAGGCATCGATCACCTGCCCCGTCGTCATCGCGGAGGCATCCAGCGACAGTGTGTCATTGCCCGTGCCACCATCCACCGAGTCGTTCGGTGTCGAGGTATTGGTGAAGGAGAGAGAGAGGGAGTCGTCTCCGGCTCCGCCGACAAGGGTATCGTTACCACCGTTGCCGGTGATGACGTCATTCCCCGCACCGCCCGAGAGAAGGTCGTTGCCCGAGCCGCCGGTGAGACTGTCGTCCCCTGCTCCGCCGAAGAGTGTGTTGTTGGCAGTGCCGCTACCGGTCACGTCGTAACTCTCGATACCCGTGGTCGCGAGCGTATTCGTGCCATCGGCCACGGTGCCGCCGGTGAGCGTGCTGCTACCAACGACAGTATCCACCGCCGAAAAGCTCACGCCATTCGTAGCCGTGCTGTAATCAACGGTAAGCGTGTCATTTCCCGTGCCGCCATCGACTGTACCGGAGCCATAACCGACAGAAATCGAGTCGTCACCGGCCCCCGCCGCGATGGTGGCATTGCCAGCTCCGGTACTGATGATGTCGCTTCCACCCGTACCTTGGACGTTGTCATTCCCCGAGCCGGTATAGATTTCGATCGCCTCGATCGTGGAAACGCTGATCGAGTTCGTGCCGTCGCTGATGCTGCCGCCCGTGACCGTCGTATTGCCAGTGCTCGACTGCCAGTTCACGACGAGCGAGTCGTTGCCGTCGCCGCCGATGGCCTGACCGGAGCCGTAATCGAACCGCAGGGTGTCGTCACCCGTGCCGCCATTGAGGGTATTGTTGCCCGCTCCGCCGCTCAGGTCGTCATTCCCTGAATTGCCCAGGAGGGTATCATTGCCGTTGCCGCCGAAGACCACGTCGTCGCCTGGCCCGGCTAGTACCGAGTCGTTGCCCGCTCCCGCATCGATGTAATCATCGAATGTCGCGCCGTTATCGAGGTCCGACTGGCTGGGCACCATGTCCGGATTGTTCGTATCGCCGTAGATCGTATCATCCCCGCTCCCGCCGGTAATGATATCGTCTCCGCCCAAACCGAAGATGGTCTGCGGAGTGGTGCTCGTGCCCGCATCGATGGTGTCGAAACCAAACGTGTTCTGATCCGTCCAATCGGTGCCGGTCAGTGTAGAACTATTTGTTGGCTGATTATTAATAGTGGCCATATAAGGGAGAGCCTGGATGCGAAGAGGGGCAGCGACCCCGATAACTATATAGGGAAATCTCCTAATTCAAGGGTAATTCACCGACCGGAATCAAATCTGGCGCCTAAGATATTCTCTCTCAACGACCTAAATGCCCCATTCATTGAGAGAAATGTCCGGCCGCACTTTCGCTGGCCCGCGCATCTCAGATATTTAAATCGGACAACTAGCGCACTTCCTTGAGCTGATCGGCGGGTTTGGAGAAGACGTCGAGGAAGATGCTGATGACTGAACGCTTGCGGACCTGGATCTGCGTGGAGACCGCCATGCCGGCCTGGAGATCGATGGAATGGCCGCGGACCATCATGTACTGGCGGTCGAGCTGGATGCGACATGGGAAGGAATAAAAAGGCATGCCCCGGGTCGGCGGCATGGAGTCGGAGCTCACAAAGATGAGCGTCCCGCCGATGTCGCCGAACTCGCGCGACGGGAAGGAATCAATACGCACACGCGAACGCATTCCAGTGCGAATGAAGCCGATGTCCTCATTCTTTACGAAGACCTCGGCGATGAGATTCTCGTGCGGGACGATCTGCATGAGGAGGTCCTTTTCCGCAATGACGCCCCCGCCCTGCTCGTGCTGGAGATCAAAAACGATACCGTCCACGGGCGCGACGATGTCGTGATACGCGAGACTCTGGTTGAGCTGGGCGAGCTGGCCCTGCGACTCAGCCAGGCGCTGCTGGTTGTCGTAGCGGATGCGGCTGAGGCGGGAGTCGATCGAGGCGATCTGCTGCCGGATCTGCTCGATACGATCGTAGGCCTGCTTGCGTAAACGAGTGTCGATGTCGCCGATTTCGTCGGCTGTCTTGGCGACTTCGATCTCGTAGTTCGCCTGCTGCGACTTGAGAGTCTCGACCTCCTTTTGATGCTCGATCATGTCGGATTCGCGGGCGAGCAGATCGACCCGCGAGACGGCACCGGTCTTCGCGAGCTCGGAGTAGGAGTCCACGATCTGCTGGCTATTCGCGAGCAGAGTGAGCGCCTTCGCGAGCTGGACCTTCGTGCCCGCGAGGCTTTCCATGGCCTGGCTGTGAAGCTTGGTGGCGGCGTCGATCTGGTCCTGTCTGTCCCGCTGGCTCTCCTGGAAGAGCCTCTCGCGCTCGGGATCGAGATGGAATCCTTTATCGCTATCCGCCGCCTCGGCGCTGAGCAACTCCGCCTCCGCCTCGAATGCCACCCGGTCCCGGACCAGGGCGAGCACGTTATCCGACAAATGAATGGCCCCCTCGCCCGTGCCATCCCTTCCGGACATGATGTCGGAGTAAAATGCATTCTCGCGCTCGAGGGCGTCGCAGACGTTCTTGGTGGCCTGGATTTTCGAGAGCGTGACGCTCTTGTCGAGGCGCAGGAGGATGTCCCCCTTCTTCACGACCTGGCCCTGGCGCACAAGGACCTCCTTGATGACGCCGGCAACCGGAGCCTCGACGCGCCGCGTGGTACCCGCCGGACGCAACCGTCCCATGGCGGGGACGACCTGATCGATCTGCGCGACACTTGCCCAGAAGATAAGGATGAGGATGAGACCGATAATCGTGTAGATGATCGCCCGGGACCACCAGAGCGGACGACTGGCCTCCATACCCGCCTCGATCCTGGCTGTGGCGGGCCGGACGGCGGATTCGATCCACCTGGCAATCCGTACGATGCGGCTCCCGGTGGGACGTGGATTCTCGGGATTTGCGCTCATGCGGATTCGTTCTCCTGCTGTCGATAGAGCGAATAATAGCGCCCCCGCTGCGCCATGAGCTCATCGTGAGTGCCCCTCTCGACGAGACATCCCTGCTCGAGGAAGAGGATGACATCCGCATGCTCGATCGAGCGCAGGCGGTGCGTCACGAGGAATACGGTACGGCCTTTCAGGATCCTTGCGAGATTGAGACAGACCTGGCGCTCGGTCGGGTAGTCGAGAGCGCTGGTCGCCTCGTCGAGGATCACGAGGCGCGGGTCCTGCAGGATGATGCGCGCAATGGCGACGCGCTGCCGTTGGCCTCCGGACAGCCCGCGGCCCTGCTCGCCGATGGGGGTATTATAACCCTCCGGCAAGCTCATGATGAACTCGTGGGCCTCCGCCGCGCGCGCCGCCTCGATGACCTCCTCCGGCGAGGCGTCCGGCCGACCGAGGAGGATATTGTCCTGCACGGTGCCCTCGAAGAGCAGGTTGTCCTGCAGGACGAGACCGATCTGGCGGCGGAATGAATACAACTCGACCTTCGCGATGTCGTAGCCGTCGAGCAGGATGCGGCCGTCGTCCACGGGATAGAGTCGCGCGAGCAGCTTGAGCAGCGTGCTCTTGCCCGAGCCGCTGCCGCCGACCACGGCGACCATGGCGCCCGCCGGGACCTCGCCGCTCACATGGCTGACATTGCGAACGCCCGAGGTGTACCCGAATGTCACCCCATCGAACCGCACCGTACCCTCGATCGGAGGCATCGGAATCTTGCGCTGCTGATCGGCGCTCTGCTCGGGGGCCGCCTCCATTACGTCGCGCAGCCGCTCCATGGAGAGGTTCACCTCCTGGAACTGCTGCCAGATGCTGCCGAGGCGGAGCAGCGGACCCGTCACATACCCGGCAACGATGCGGAATGCGATGAGCTGGCCGAGAGTGAGCTTTTGGCCGAGCACGAGATAGGCACCGACCCAGAGCACGGCGAGGTCGGAGATATGATTGAGCAAGGTCGAGAACTGCCGGAACGTCGTGGCGGTAAGGACGGTCTTGAATCCCTGCCGGATGAATGCGGCGTAGCGCCGGTACCACTCCCATCGGGAATGCATCTCGAGGCTCTGGGCCTTGATCGTCTGGATGCCCGTGAGCGTCTCCACGAGATGCGCCTGGGCCTCGGCGTTGCGCTCCGCTCGTGCCCGGATGAGGCGCTGGAGCCATGGCGAAACGACCAGCGTCGCCACGAGCAGGATCGGCACCGTCGAGAGCGCGGTGATCGTGAGCGGCACGCTGTAGAAGAGCATGACGGCGATGTAGACGACCGAGAAGATCGCATCGAGCACCACGGTGAGCGCCGTGCCGGTGAGGAACTGCCGGATGTTCTCGATCTCCCCAACCCGCGAGGCGATCTCACCGACTCGACGTCTCTGGAAATAGGCGAGCGGCAACCGATAAAGGTGATCGATAATGCGCGCGCCGAGAGCGACGTCGATGCGGTTCGTCGTATCCACGAAGAGATACGTGCGCAGGCCGCCGAGCACCACCTCGCCGAGGGCCACGATGACCAGGAGCACGCCGAGGACATTGAGCGTCGGCAGGCTATTCTGGACGAGCACCTTGTCGATGATCACCTGGATGATGAGCGGATTACCCAGGGCGAGGAGCTGCACGAAAAACGATGCGACGAGCACCTCGATCAATGCGCGTTTATGCGCCGCCAGCGCGGGAAGGAACCAGGAAAGGCCCAACCGGTGCTTATCGGCCTCGCGACTCACCGAGATCTCGAGAACCTCCACCTTCCCCTCGGGAGTCTGCTCCAGCTCCTGGGGCTCGACCGAGAGGCGGCCGAGACGCGGGCTGGCGAGCTGGAGGAATCTGCCCCGGCAGGCATAGGCGACGGCCAGCGCACCTCGGCATCGCACGATCGCGGGGAGTTCGTCTGACGAAATATGGTCGGCGGCGATCTCGACGCGGCAGACCCCGAGCCCAGCGAGCTCCGCGACAGCGCCGAGCTGGACGGAGCCGATGCGAGTGCCCGCGTCTGCACGGAGCGCCCGATCCAGCACATGCCGGTGGAGGCTCGTGCCGAAGTGCCTGCTGAGCATCTCGACGCAGGCCAGCGCTTCCGCGGCCTCACCCTCGGAAAGTACCAGGGGGAATTCCCCCGCGCTCTCGGTCCTGGTCTCGACGATGGGCTCGATGATTTCAGCGGATGCTTTCTTCGGCTGCTGCAACAGCTCCCGCGGCGCGGCGAGCACGCGAATCGGAGCCTGGAGGGGAAGAGCGGCGAGTTGCTCACGAGGGATTTCCGCACTGCCCAGGCCCGGGCGAAGGATTATCCATTTCGAAGGATCGAGACTCTCGATCGTCTGCAAATCCGCAGGCAGCCAGAGCGCCTGGCTCGAATCGGCAAGCGCAATCGCCGCCTCACGAATATCGGAGCGCGGGCCGCCGGGTGCTGCGCACAGGACCCAAAATGCCTCGGAAAGCGTCACCTCCGCCTCCAGAGCCTGACGAAAATCCGGAGCCTCGGCCCAAAGCTTGGAAAAGTCCTCCCTCGCAAGCCCGAGAGAAACCACCTCGACCGAGGCAATCACCGTCTCGAGCGGATAGCCGTAAATAAGGCTCGCCGCGCCGAAGCAGGCTCCGCTCTCGAAGATGCCTAGGCTCACCGCCTCCGTGGCAACCGATGCGCCGAGCAGGCGCGCCTTCCCGCTCATGACGATGTGGAAGTAATCAGGCAGCGTGCGCTGGGTCATGAGCGCGCCGCCGATCGGAATCCGCAGCGGACGCACGAGGACGGCGAGACGGTCGCGCGTTTCCTGCCCGAGATTCCGGAATGCCGGAACCGTCGCGAGGAATTTGCGGATGACGTCTGCCTGAGTGTCGTTCATGGGCGCTCCGGAAGATGCTCGGTCGCCCATGCATCGAGCAGCTCATCGTAGAGCCGCTCTTCCATGGCGGCGTCGAGCTGGCAGGGCAGGATCTTCTCGAGGCGCACAATGACCGTCCAGTCGCCGATCTGCACGGGCTGGCGGACAATGCCGGGCTCACTCTCGAGCAGCAGCTTTCCCAGCGCGGGTGCGAGCGAGCCGATCGTCGCCGGCCCCAGCATGCCGCAGGTCATCGCCTCCGAGCCTTGCGAGTGCTTCGCTGCGAGACTGGCGAAGTCCTCCTCTCCCTCCTTGAGGCGGAAGTAGAGTTCCCGCGCGAGGAGACGGTCGTCGGTGCGCAGGAGCCAGTAAACGACTTGATCGAGTGCGGACTTTCGCTTGAGGAAATAGGTCGGCAGCGAGGCTTTCCACGTCTCTTCCTGAAATTTCCGGATCCTTCTGCGCCGCTCCTCGGCAGCGACGAGGTCGTCCAGCTGTATGCCGACGCGCTCGAGCTGTTGGCGCGTCCCCTCCTCGTTCCATTGTTCCGAGGCAGCAGTGCGGGCGGCATCGCGCTCATTGGGGGCTAGCTCGATCGATCCGATCGCGCGGTCGATCACCTGCTCGCGCACCACGCGGGCGAGCAATCCCCGGCTCGCAAGCCAGGCTCGGTCGATAACAAGTGCTTCGTTCGCAGCGCTCATGATCTCACCCGAGCTGACGCGTCATCCATCGGACACGCCGCTGCAGACACTCGCGCAGCTCATAGTGGACTTGGACCGTGTGGCGCGCCTTCTGGCGAATGGAGGCAAAGTCGGCTCGGTTCGCCAGGACGCGGTCGAGTGTGCGTGACAGGGCATCCGCATCGAAGAAATCGGTGAGCAGCCCGTTGTGCTCGTGCTGGATGACTTCCTCGACCGGAGCAGTACGCGACGCGACGACCAGGCACCCGGCCGACATCGCCTCGAGCATGGACCATGAGAGGACGAACGGGCGCGTGAGATAGACGTGCGCATGCGAGGCCTGCAGCAGCCGCAGATAATCTCCGTAGGGCAGCAAACCGGTGAAATGCACTCGGGAGGGATCCATCGGATATTTCTCGAGCAAATGCTGCTTATACGTCTTGCCGTCCGGCAGTGTCCGCCCATATGCGACGCGGTCCTCGCCCGCGATCACGATGTGGCACTTGGGGCGCACCTCGAGAAGTTTTTGCGCCGCATGGATGAATTGCGGGAATCCGCGGTAAGGCTCCATGCCCCGGGTGGCGTAGGTGACGATCTCGGGGAACTCCGAAAGGTTGAGCCCGGCTTTCTCCAGCACGAGCGAGTCGCCCTCCGCCGCAGGCTTGAAGAAGGCGGTATCGACTCCTTCGTGGATGACTTCGATTTTCGGTCGAAACTCTTTCGGAAACTGCGCGAGCTGCCACTTCGTCGGGCAGCTCCCCGCATCGCACGAGTAGAGATCGACAAGGATCGATGAATTCTTGATCCGCAGCCGCGCCTCGTCATCGGCAGTGACGGGCTCATCCGGGTCGAAGTCGCAATCCGACCCGTGCGCATTGTAGAACCATTCGAAGTTGCAGAGGAAGCGGGCGCGCGGAAAGAGGTCGCGAATGAAGAGGGTGATCCCCCATCCCGAGTGCCCGTAGATGACGTCGGGATAGTAGCCTTTCTTCTTCTCCTCCTGCATCGCGCGATAGGCCGCCTGACCGTGGAGGATGGCCTGTTCGTAGCCTTTCAGGTACGGATGCGTCTGCTCCGCCACCTCCCTCGGGAGTTTGTAGAGGACCTTGCGGACACCCTTGATCTCGCCATCGGTGCGCGTCGTTATGAAGACGACCTCGTTGCGGGGGTTCGCCGCGAGGGTCTGCGCGATGCGCCAGAATTGAGCCGGGAAGTTCGGGTGAAGAAACAGAATGCGCATGCGTCAATGGGCGCCACGGCCCAAGGGGGACTCGTGCATTTGTTTGTGCCCGAAGTCGCAGCGAACTTCAATCTCTCATCTCATCAGCCGGGTCGGCCCATAGGAGGCTCTCATGCCTCCTCGGCGATCACTCCCATGTGGCGGAACTTATCGTAACGCTGCTCGAGGAGCTTATCGGTCGGCACCTTCGAAAGCTCGCGGAGGGAATCCACGACCGCCTTCTTGAGCAGATCCGCGGCGGCCTGGTGGTTGTGATGCGCGCCACCGAGCGGCTCGGGGATCACGCCGTCGATCACACCGAGTTCCACGAGTTCGCGGGCGTTGAGCTTGAGCGCCTCTGCCGCCTCCGGAGCATGTTTGCGATGCTTCCAGAGGATGGCGGCGCAGCCTTCCGGGCTGATCACCGAATAATAGGCATTCTCCAGCATGAGCACGCGATCCGAGACACCGATGCCGAGCGCGCCGCCGCTGCCGCCCTCGCCGATCACGACGCTGACGACTGGGGTGCGCAGGATCATCATCTCCCGGAGATTCACCGCGATGGCCTCTGCGATATGTCGCTCCTCCGCGCCGACGCCGGGATAGGCCCCGGGAGTGTCGATCAACGTGACCACGGGCAGGCGGAATTTCTCGGCCATACGCATGAGTCGGAGGGCCTTGCGGTAGCCTTCCGGATGCGGGCTGCCGAAGTTGCGGAGAAGGTTTTCCTTCACGTCGCGGCCTTTTTGCTGGCCGATCACGACGCACTTGATGCCGTCAATCGTCGCCAGGCCGGCAGGCATCGAAGCATCATCGCCAAAGAGACGGTCGCCATGCAGCTCGACGAAATCGGTAAACGCGAGGTTCACGTAATCGAGGAAGAACGGACGCTGGATATGCCTGGCGATCTGCACACGTTGCCATGCCGTGAGGTTTTCGTAAATCTCGCGGCGCGTGGCCTCGATCTTTTCGGCGATTTTCCGAACTTCGGGAGCGACGTCCAGATCCTGCCCCTGCAGGTGTTTCTTGATGTCTTCGAGCTTGTGTTCGAGTTCGACGATTGGCTTTTCGAAATCCAGTGGAGTGACCCTCATGATACTTATTGAATGGTTACGGGAGTGCCGCGCGAGATCAGCGGGAATATCTCGTCCATGTTCTCCTGCGAAAGGATGATCCCCGGCGGCGTCGCGGGAGGCTGCCCTGTTGCCGGGTCGATGTCGAGCTTTCCGCGAATGATCGCGTTGGGAACTCCCAGCATGATCCAGCGCTCGGCACCCAGGTAATCTCTCGCACCAAAGGCCACGCGCTGCGTGCCATTGACGGCGACCTTGTCGGTGACCTTCGTGCTCACCGGCTGTTTCCCCCGCGCCGTGGCGGGCAGATCCAGGGCCATGAGCGGGTATTCCTTGAAGAGCTGGCCCTTGTCCATGAGCGAGAGCGTCCGTGCCGTGCGATCGATCACGAGAGAGGGATCGATCTGAGGGATGAGGAGATGCTGGCCGATCTGGAGGTCGATGGTGGCGAGATTGTTCGAGCGCAGGATAAGCTCCGCGTTGGATTTCGTCTTGTTCGCGATCTTCACGAGCGAATCGCCGGATACGACGACATAGTCGAGCTTCTCCGGCCCCGGCGTGTCGGTGAAAACGAAGTGCGTATTGATCTCGCCGAGGGCCGCCTTCGCATCCGCGAGTT
>Ga0068856_100000723_pt1 | contig 35860 bp, 23 predicted proteins | sample KBSCornC62_FD_66595 | JGI IMG/M metagenome (GOLD analysis project Ga0068856, IMG submission 66595) | Corn rhizosphere microbial communities from Kellogg Biological Station, Michigan, USA - KBS Corn C6-2 | ecosystem: Host-associated > Plants > Roots > Rhizosphere > Soil ...
TCGCGGAAGACGGTAATGCCAAGGCATCCCAGATCCCACGCCAGCATATAGGCGTTACGCACGTCGTCATATGTCGCGCTGTTGGGCAGATTGATGGTCTTGCTGATACTGTTGTTAACACCCTTCTGGAAGGCTGCCTGCATCCGAATGTGCCACGCAGGGGCGATCTCGTGCGCGGTCACATACGGCGCGAGCGCGGGATGCTCCGCCGCTGGATGCCCGTGCAGCGAGCCATGCTCTTTGATGTAGGCGAGCACCTCATCCTTCTCGACGATGTCACTGGCCGCAAGCGCGCGTGCGAAGAATGGGTTGACGAAATCCAGCACACGATAGGAGCCATCTGGCTGCTTCACCCGATGCTGGAAGGCCAGCGCGAAGATCGGCTCGATGCCAGACGAGCAATCGGCCAGGATGCTGATGGAACCGGTTGGCGCAACCGTCGTGCGCGTCGCGTTGCGCAGCCTATCGCCGTTCTTGTAGATGCTGTGCTCCCAGTTGGGGAAGGCGCCACGCACTTCGGCCAGTTTCGCCGATTCGTCGGTTGACCAGTCCTGGATGGCGACCATCACCTTCTCGCCGAGCGCCACCGCCTCTTCGCTGTCGTAGCGGATGTTCAGTTCGAAGAGCATCTCTGCCCAGCCCATCACGCCGAGGCCGATGCGCCGGTTGGCCCGCACTTTTTCGCGCACCTCTGTGAGCGGATAGGGGTTGATCTCGATCACGTCATCAAGGAAGCGCGTGGTGAGCCGCGTCGCCTCCTCCAACCCGGCCCAATCGACCTCGCCATCCTTCACGAAGAGGCCGAGGTTAATCGAGCCAAGATTGCAGGCGTCATACGGGCCCAACCACTGTTCCCCGCATGGATTGGTTGCTTCGAGCAACTCGATATCAGGCACAGGATTGGCTGGGCTGGCGTTGGCGCGGTCGAGGAAGACGAGGCCTGGATCGCCGGTTGCCCAGGCGGCTGAGACGATAGCATCCATCACGTCACGCGCCTTGAGTGTGCGCGTCACCTTGCCAGTATGCGGGTCGATCAACTCGTACTCGGTGTCGGCTTCGAGCGCGCGCATGAACGCATCAGTAATGGCCACCGAGATGTTGAAGTTCGTCACCGAACCATCGCGCTTGCAATCGATAAACTTCAGGATGTCGGGGTGGTCAACGCGGAGAATTCCCATGTTCGCACCGCGACGAGTTCCGCCCTGTTTCACCGCTTCGGTTGCTCCATCAAAGATCTTCATGAAGCTGACCGGGCCGCTGGCCACGCCATGGGTCGAGGCGACCATGCTGCCCTCGGGACGCAGGCGGCTAAAGGAAAAACCGGTTCCGCCTCCACTTTGGTGGATTAGCGCGGCGTGCTTAACTGCGTCGAAGATGCCACTGAGGCTATCCTCGACCGGGACCACATAGCATGCTGAGAGCTGGAGGTTGTTGCCCTTCCCGGCGTTCATCAGTGTCGGCGAGTTCGGCAGGAACTTGCGCTCCACCATGATCGAATAGAACTTCTCGGCGATCTCGTCGCGTGACTCGCCACCCTTATCGGCCCACTGCTCCTCGGCCGACGCGACGGCATCGGCAACGCGCCACACCAATCTATCGGGTGTCTCGGTGACGTCGCCATTCGCGCCTTTCAACAAATAGCGCTCGCGGAAAACGCGCTGCGCCGCCTCCGACCACTCGCCTGCCTTGCGCTGCGACGACGCGGCGCTCGTCGCCTTGCTGGCGCCAGCCTTCTTCTCTGCCATGGCTGCTCTCCTGAGGGGGGATAATCAACTGCTGAGTTGTTCCGCACCGACCTGTGCGAAGGGGACAAAGGCAATTGTAGCACAACATATAGATTTTGCAATACTAATTTTACCACATATTGTGTTGTAGGAAATTTCCTGCGTTTGACACAACATCTTGTAGTTAGTCACCATAACATTGGGGACTCTTGTATAGTCTGCTAGCCTGAAGTGGCCCCGACATCCGCCGACATCGCTCCGCATTGCCCGAAAACTATGCCGCATTCGCTGTAACCGCGAGTGGTAGAATGGAGCGGACTGTTTGCAACGACGTCACTACTCATTACAACAGGATAGGCGAGAATCTCGATGCGCTCTGAAATACTCTCGGTTGGCACCGAACTGCTGCTCGGACATATCACCGATACCAACGCTTCGTGGTTGGCGCAACAGCTTACTCCGCTCGGCATCGACCTGTTCTACGTCTCACAGGTTGGCGACAACCTGGAGCGCCTGAGCGCAACCGTGCGGCGGGCACGCGAGCGTTCTGATCTGGTCGTCATCACTGGCGGCCTTGGCCCCACCGAAGATGACCTCACTCGTGAGGCTATCGCCGCTGTGCTCGATGAGGCGCCACACGTCGAGCCACACCTCGAAGCCGACCTCCGCGCTTTCTTCGCCGGACGGGGCATCGTCATGCCCGAACGCAATCTTAAGCAGGCGTGGACGCTGCCGTCGGTCACGATACTGCCAAACCCCATTGGCACCGCACCCGGCTGGTGGGCCGAACGCGACGGAAAAGTCATCGTCGCCATGCCGGGCGTGCCGTACGAGATGAAGCGCATGTGGCAGAACGAGGTGGCTCCGCGCCTGCGCTCCCGCACCAACGACATCCTCTTCACCCGCATCCTGCGCGTCGCAGGGCTAGGAGAATCGAGCGTCGAGGAACGGCTCGATGCGGTGCTGCACAGCTCCAACCCTACCGTCGCCACCTATGCCAAGCCAGACGCCGTCGACGTGCGCGTCACCGCGAAGGCCGCGACATCCCAAGAGGCGCAGGTGCTGGTCGAGGACGTCGAAGAGCGCATCCGTGCGACGCTCGGGCAGCATATCTTTGGCATCGACGATGAGACGCCACAGAGTGTCGCGCTGCGGATGCTCATCGAGCGCGATCTGACGCTGGCGACGATGGAATCCTGCACTGGTGGTCTGCTCTCCAGCCTGATTACCGATATACCGGGAAGCTCGAATGCCTTCCGCGGTGGCTTGGTCTCATACGCGACCGAACTGAAAGAGGCGTGGGGCGTTCCCTCCGAGGTGATTGCCGAGCACGGTGTCATCAGTGTTGAGACGGCACGCGCCATGGCCACCGCCGTGCGCCAGCAAACCGGGGCGGACGTCGGTGTCAGCGTGACCGGGGTGGCTGGCCCAGACGAGCAGGAAGGCAAGCCAGTCGGCACAGTGCACATCGCCGTCGCCTCGCCCCAGGGCATGCGCGAGACCAGCCAGCGCTTTCGCGGGCCGCGCGGCGAGATCAAGCTGCGCGCCGCCTACACCGCGCTCAACTTGCTGCGGCTTCACCTGCTGCGTGAGGGTTAGCGCGAAATCGTCAAACTGAACTTGTAGATGTGACCGAGGCTATCTTTTGCGGTGATCGTTGTCGTCACAGGCGCCTGTGAGCAGTTCGAGACACGCACCAGCAACGTATCCGAAGCGCCTGCAGCCAGGTTCGTGTTGGCTGGGGGCCAGGTCTTGGATGTACCGCCGTTGAGTGAGAACGTGTAAGAAGAATTGAGTGGTGGTAACGTCCACTGCCATCCGAGCTTCTGCGACGACGTGTTCTTTATGGTCTCAGTACCCAGACAGGAATAGAATCCCCCATTACCTGACCTCACCAACACCAGCGGCGAGGGCAAAAATGTCAGCCAGGTCAGCGGCGGCGTGGTTGCCGTGGGCTGCGCGGTTGCCGTGGGCACGGGCGTTGGCGTCTCGGTGGGCACGGGCGTCGCCGTAGGAACCGCGGCAGCGCGCGCCGTCTGCGTCGCGGAAAGCGCTGAGAGGCTCGCAGGTGACGCGCCGCCAAATGGCAGCCCTCCGTTGAGCGCCATCAGCGTCCCACCGCCGCACAAGCTTGCCAGGAGAATCGCCGACGCCACCAGTATCAGCATCCAGCGATAGCGCGACATGAATCCGGGTGACGATGGTTGGCCAACCACCGCGAAGGACTCGGTCGTCGCATCTGCCGTCCACCTGGTCACGCCACCCTGCGACGTTGGGAAACGAACCGTCTTCCGCTGCCAGCCCCCCGCTAGCGTGCGCATTGTCGTCCGCCTGGACCGGACGGCGGCATTCAGGTCCAGGGCAAAGCTGCGCATATCGGGATAGCGCTGCGCCGGAATCTTCGCCAGCGCCTTCATGATAACTCGTTCAAGCTCTGGAGAAATATCTTCGTTGCGATGGGACGGAGGCACCACTGGCTCGGTCAGGACGAGCGCGGCCACCTCATACGGTGTATCCGCCTCGTGCGGCACGCGACCAGTCAGCAGCTCATAGAGCACCGACCCCAGCGCATAGACATCCGCACGCTGATCCACCGGCCCACCGCGCAACTGCTCCGGCGCCATGTATTCTGGCGTGCCGACCGGCAGACCAGTCGCCGCCAACGTCTGCGCCGCGTTGCCCTGACGATGAAACGACGGCACCTCGCGGGCAATGCCAAAATCCGTCAGTAGTGCGCGCCCATCGTTATCGAGCAGGATATTTTCTGGCTTGACATCGCGATGCACCAGACCAATACTGTGGGCAATATCTAACCCCGAGGCAATCTCGGTCACGATGCGAACCGACTCCCGGATCGACAGGCTGCCCTCGTCATCGAGCCGGTCGCGCAGTGACTCGCTCAGCACTGGCATCACCAGATAGAGCAGATCCCCACGCTCCCCACCGTTGAAAGCGTAGACTTCGACGATATTCGGATGGCGCAACTGCGCAACCCGGCGGGCCTCCGTGCGGAAGCGTGTGACGTAGTTGGGGTCGGCGGCCAACGCGGCTGGCAGCACCTTGACGGCGACCTCACGACCCAGCGGTAGCTCAAGCGCGCGGTAGACCTCTGCCATACCACCAGCGCCGAGCAGCGACTGTAGCTGATAATCGCCGAGCTTGCGCCCGACCAGATTTCCTCCGCTCCCTGGCCCCACCGGTTCCACCTCTCTCCCGCGCCCATCTCCAGAGTTCCACGACGTTCCCAGCACATCATGGTTGGGCTATGCCGGGCATTCTAAGGCACGCAAGCTGACGGCGTCAACTGACTAGCCCATTACTTGTAACTCCGAAAACACCCCAATAGTATCGCCATCCAGGAGTGTTGTCGCTGCGCCTGACGCATTTCCTGGCGCGGCTGTAAGGGGCTTCCTGACCACGCCAGGCGAGATATGTAGCACCCGCACGCCCAGCCGTAGCGCTCCCGCCTCCCGACTGGTGATCAGCAAAGGCCAATTGCGTGCCACAACTATCTCGCCGGGGCACCAGGCGTAGCGACCCAAGAGAAGACATTACCCGAGAGACAATGTTGGAGGCTCCAAGCGACCCAGCTGCTGGCGATGAGGACGGTGCGCGCGACGAATCGTCCGGCCCAGATGTGCCCGTCGGAGTCATGGACGCCTCCTACGACTCCGGCGCTGGCTCAGGGGTTGGCGGCTGCACCCGGATGCCGCCAGGGGCAAGGTGAGCGGCGGTCACGCAAATGAGTTCGGCGCCAGTGGTGAGTAACCGCGCCATGAACGCCACAACCAGCGCCACACTCCAGGCATCCGCGCCTGCAATCAGGCCGCAGGCCACCAGCAGGCCGGCAATGGTGGCTTCACGAAAACCCAGGCCACTTGGTGTCAAGATGGCGAGGAAGCCAACATCCCAGCCCATCGCGTTGATGCCGATGGCCAGCACCACGGCGACAATCGTCGTCGGCGCATTGGTCAGCGAGCGAATCAGCAGATAGAAGCCGATTCCTCCGACGATCCAACTCAATGCCCAGTAGCCCGTGATGATGAGGAGGTCGCGGTAGCGTAACCCAAGTGTCACTGGCTCGCGCCGCAGCATGCGCAGGCCGCGATTCAGCACGCCCTGGAGCAGCCGCGGATGTAGCCCGACGAGGAGCAGTGGCACGCCCACAAGGCCGATGCCAACGATGATATCTCGCGGTATGACCCGCGTCAGCCCGGAAACGTCGGGCCAGAAGAGCAGCGAGAGCGCGAAGACCAGCGCCGCGGACGTGATCTTGGTGGCCAGCTCGATCACCATGCTCGCCAGCCCGATGGGCTTGGGCACGCCGCGACTCTCCGCGCCAAACACCCGCGCGAACACGTGCCAAACGTTACCAGGAATGTAGCGCACGAACTCCGCACTTAGATAGATGCGCTGGCTGGAAGTAATATCGAGGTCACTCCCCAAGCGGCGCAAGATGCCACGCCAGATGAGCGCATAGGTGAGCTCCTGCGCGACGAACAGCATCAGCGCCACCACCAGCAGCTCCCACTGCACGTGCCACTGATATTTGGAGAGATTGGTCCAGCTCGAACGGACGCCCAGCGCCAGGAATACCAGGATCAGCGCGACCACGACGAACTGCACCAGGCGCTTGTGCGCGCGCAGCCAACCGACCGCCCGCTGAACGCTATCCACGAGGTGCGATGGTTTACGCGCGGCCATCAGTCGAGCACCTGTTTGATGCTGTACTCGTCGTCCGGGCGATAGGCAAAATGACGGATCATTTCACTCTGCAGGCCGGTGAGAATGAAGCTGATGCCGAAGACTATCAGTAAGATACCCACGAAGAGAAGCGGGCGGGTGTGGATTTCCTGATGGGAGCCAAATGGCAGGAAGCGGTCAAGGACAATATAGAGATCAACGAGCACGCCCGCCACCGTGGCGAGCAGCCCTATCGCGCCGAACAGGCGTAGCGGTGTCTGTAGATACTGCATGAGAAAGACGACCATCATCAGATCGAGAAAGCCCCGCAGGAAGCGCCGCGCCCCGTACTTCGACTTGCCAAACTTGCGCTTATGGTGACGCACCTTCAACTCAGTCACTCGGAAGCCGCGCTCATGCGCCAGCACTGGGATGAAGCGATGCAGCTCACCATAAAGCTTCACGTCGTCGAGTACTTCGCGGCGGTACGCCTTGAATCCGCAGTTGATATCATGCAGGCGCACACCGGTCGTGACGTTGACCATACGATTGAAGAAGAATGATGGAAAAGTCTTGGTAATGGGGTCATGCCGGGGATATTTCCAGCCAGAGACGAGATCGTAGCCTTCGTCGAGCTTCGCGATGAACTTTGCCATCTCGTTGGGGTCATCTTGCAGATCGGCATCCATCGTGAAGACGATATCCCCACGGACATGCGAGAAACCCGCCACCAGCGCCGGAGTCTTGCCAAAGTTGCGGCGGAAACGAATCACCCGGACGTGCTGATCCTGCTCGTGCAACGCGGTGAGTGTGGCAAATGACCCATCACGGCTACCGTCATCCACAAAGAGGATCTCGTACGACTGGCCCAACCGCTCTAGAGCGGCGGTGAGCGCTTGATAGAGCGGGCGCAGACTCTGCTCCTCGTTATAGACAGGCACGACGACTGAAATGCCCAGCCGTGTCTCCTGTACGAGCTCGGGCGCTGTGTCAGGCCGAGGGCTTGTCGAATTCTGCATGGTCCTGCAACTCCAGACATAGGTGGGCATGGCAACGGGTTTTTCCATGCTCCATCTGGGAATTATCCCACTCGACCGCCGCGAGAGTCAACGTAACCGCGACCTTCAGGCAAATGGCAAATCAAAGAGAGCGCGCACGTCGTGCCCGCAATATGATACCCTGCTGTTGACAAGATTGCACAGAGATGCACAGACATGAGAGTGAGTGGAGCCGATGGCGTTGGCGGTGGGCATGCGCGGCGAGGCGTCACTGGTGGTCGGAGAGGCGCAGACCGCGGCGGCCTTCGGCGCGGGCGGAGTGCTGGTACTGGGCACGCCAGTGATGATTGGCCTGATGGAGAACGCGGCATGGCAACTCGTACAGCCAGAACTGCCAGAGGGTGAATCGACAGTAGGCACGCTGGTGAATGTGCGCCACCTCGCTGCAACGCCCATGGGTGGCCATGTGGTCGCCACCGCCGAGTTGATCGAGATCGACGGCAAGCGGCTCGTCTTCCGGGTGAGCGCCCGCGACGACACCCAGCTTGTCGGCGAAGGCACGCACGAACGTTTTCGCATCGTGCTGGAGCGTTTTCTGGCGCGATTGCCAAAATCACCTGAAGCCTGATAATCAACGCTTGCGCGCTTGCATCTTGCCAGCGGTGCGATACAATACCACTGCTGAGATAGAATACACAAGCTCATGACACAGACGACGAAACACATGGTACAGTGTTAGCTGTGTGAGACGTTGTGGCGCGGATGGCAAGGCGCCGCCGCTGCCGGTGGTTAAACCGCGAGGTGGGGCAGGAGTCAATATGTCGCTCATCAACATGGCGAAACGCGAGATCAACTGTAAGATTGTCTATTACGGCATCGGCCTGAGCGGCAAAACCACAAACCTGCATTTCATTCACCGGACCGTCAACCCGGCGGATGTCGGCGAGATGGTCTCGATTGATACCGAGACCGAGCGCACGCTCTACTTCGACCTGCTGCCGCTGGAGCTTGGGCGCGTCCACGGTTTCACCATCCGCTTTCAGCTCTACACAGTCCCCGGCCAGGTGCTCTATCAGCAGACGCGCATCTCCGTGCTCAAAGGCGCGGACTGCGTCGTCTTCGTGGCAGACTCGCAGGCGAACAAGCTTCAGGAAAACATCGAAAGCTTCAACGAGTTGCGCGAGCAGCTGCGACGGATGGGCAAGCGCCCGGGCGAGTTCCCGCTGGTGATGCAATGGAATAAGCGCGATCTGCCGGATATTCTGCCGGTTCCCGTGCTGGAGCAGTATCTCAACCCGTTCCACAGCCCCAGCTTCGAGGCGGTCGCGGTCAATGGCGGCGGCGTCATCGAGAGTCTACGCGTTGGTATCAATTCGACCCTACGCCAACTCGACCGCATGTAGGTTGCAACCAGGATCGCATCCACCCGCATAGCGAATCTCTGAACGGTATGGCCAAGGAACGGCCAGTCGCCCGGTTACTCCAAGAGTGCGTTTAGTGGTGTCCTCGTCGAAGCGCTACAGCGCCTGTTTCGCATCTGCCGCGCGCCTTCAGGAACGCATGGATTCGCTGGAACTAGCTCTCTCCGCGCCGAGTGAGCCGCCTGCGGATTGCGGAGGGGCTTGGCACAATTCGGTAGCGCGCCAGGACAAACCAGGCGGCTGCCCCAAGGATCACGACGGGCAGCAGCGTGCTGAGGATGCCACCGCTTCCGCCTGCCGTGGCGGGATAGCGCGCGATTTGCCCGGCCGCGACGAACGTCACCGTGGGAGTGCTCTGGCCAGGCACTACGACAATTGCGGGAATGGCATGCGCCAGGCCATCCGCGACCTTGGCCCAGTGCTGGCCGCCATCGGTGCTGGTATACACCGTTTGCGCCGTCCCCGCGTAGAGCAGCCCAGGCGTGGCGAAGTAGGTCGCCAGTGAGTACACCGTTCCCGCTGGCAGACCAGTGTTGGCGGCTTTCCAGGTCGCCGTGCCGCTCGCACGAGCGTAGACCCCTGCTGAGGTTCCGACATACAGCGTTGGCTCCGTAGAGGCGAGGCCACCAGCTGTCAGCTCCAACAAGGCGTAGGCATCGGTCTTCGGGGGCAGGCCGTCACCATACTTGCTCCAGCTTGCGCCAGCATCGTGTGACACGTAGATGCCATTGCCAGCGGAGGAGACTGCCGCGTAGAGCGCCTTCGACGGGCCATCCCATAGCAGCGCCTGCACCACCGCGTTCGCTGGCAGTGATGCAGCCGCGGTTGACGGGTTGATCGCTTTCCAGCTTTTTCCGCCATCGGCGCTCGTGTAGAATCCCTTGCCCGCGACGCTGATATACAGCGTTGTCGCATCGGCGCCAGTGGTGATCGCGGTGACGCTCGCTCCGGCAGGGAGCCCGCTATTACGCGCCGTGTAATTGTTGCCATAGTCAGTGCTGGCATAGAAGCCGCCAGCGGTGCCCGCATAAACAACCCCGTCGGAGTAGGAATTCGGGAAGATGACATTGATCGGGCCATGCCCAGGGCTGTGTTCGCTCGTCACAAAGACGCCCGACTTGTCGCCGCGCGCCAGATACGTTGTGCCGTCACTGCCGCCCGCGAAGATGATGCCGCGAATGTGGGGATCGGACGCCAGCGTATTGATCTGCGCATTCGCCGGGCCGATGTTCTGCCACTGGTTTGCCGCCACCGTTCCACAACCTGCCAGCGCCAGCAAGATGGCCATCAGGCCAAACGCACCGACCCGCCACAGACCCAGTCTCATGCATCCATCCCCAGTTCTCATGAAGTCGTCAGTGCTCGCGCCCTACGTGATTGATCATTACGGCAGCAGTTCAATTTCCTGCCCCAACCCGCGCTCGCGCGCCAGCGCATAGACCAGACCCGCGACTGCCACATCTTCCAGCCCGATGCCGAGCGACTTGAAAAGCGTGATTGCCCCCGCGTGCGGGCGGCCAGCCACGTTGCCCGCGACAATCTCGCTCAGCTCGACCGCGCGCCCCATCGCGAAATCGCCAGACTGCGCCGCCAGCAGCAGGTCGCCCGCCTCGATTTCCGCCTGATCGCGGGCATCCACTGCTACAACATCGCTCCGCCGAACCGCCTCGCCATCTACCTCGCGGCGATGCCCCCAGTTCGATCCCATGACGTTGAGATGCTGGCCTGGTTGCAGCCACGCGCCCAGTATCACGGGGTCGTGCGCCGTCGTCGCGGTGACGACGACATCGGCCTCACGCACCGCCTGTTCTGCCGCCTCGACGGGCGAGCATGTGACGCCAGTCTTCGCTGCCAGCGCGTCACAGAAGGTGCGCGTCCGCTCTATAGAACGCGCGTAGACCAGGAATTTTTCGACAGGCCGCGCTTCGCACATCGCCAGCGCCTGCGTGTACGCCTGCCCGCCCGCGCCGATCAGCCCGACGACACGCGCATCTGGCCGCGCCATATAGCGCGTCGCCACGCCCGACGCCGCGCCGGTACGCATCTGGCCAAGCAGGTCCGCCTCCATGAGCGCCAGCAGTCGCCCATCCTCCGCCGCGAAGAGCTGGACGAGGAAACGCACTCGTCCCGCGATGGCGCTGTAATCTTTCAAGCCAACCAAGCCAGGACCATCTGCCTCCGGGTGACCCGGCATCCCCGGCACATAAGCGGACAACACATGCAACACGCCGCGCCCCTCGGGGAGCACGACGCGCCGCCGCGGCTGATTGCGCGCCTCGCCCGCCGCCTGGCGACGGAAAGCCGCATCGAGCACGCGCATTGTATCGGACATAGTCAGGACCGCCCGCACATCCGCCTCGCGCAAGATCAGTGTCACAGCGCCCTCCTTACCGACAACGACAACAACCAGTTGCTCCCACGCCGCCTAATTGCGAGCGGTCAGCAATTCATCGAGCGCCGAGACGATCAACTCATTTTCCTCAGCGGTATTGTAGAAGTGCGGCGAGATGCGCAGCCGTCCCGGCCGCGAATCCACAATGATGCCGCGTTGCGCCAGGCCGTTCACCAACTCTTCGGGGCGCTCCAAACCTAGCATGACGATGGAGCTACGCACCGCGCCATCCGCCGGGCTGAGCAGCTTCCAGCCGCGCTCCTGTATGCGCCGGACGAGGTCATCGGCCAGCCAGCGCGTGCGCTCGCGGATGCGCTCAACACCAATTTCCAGCACGATATCGAGCGAGGCGTTCGCCGTGAAAATCGGGGCCACGGCGGGCGTACCTGCCTCCAGCCGCTGCGCATCGTCGCGATACTCGAAGACACCGGTGCGGAACTCGAACATATCGCGCGACCCCCACCAGCCGGTGACGCTTGGTCGCACCTTCTGAATCAGGTCCTCGCGCACATAGATAAAGGCCAGGCCAGGGCCACCCATGAGCCATTTGAGCGTACCAGTCACCAGAAAATCGATATCCAGCGCCTTCACATCAATCGGAATCTGACCGGTGCCTTGATAGTCGTCGATCAGAACCAACGCGCCCTGCTTATGCGCGTGGCGAGTCAGCGTCGCGATATCCTGGATATAGCCGCTGAGGTAGAAGACACGCGATGTGGCGACGAGGCCGGTTCGGTTATCTATCGCTTCCATCAGGCGCTCGATGGGCAATGTCATGCGGTCGGGACTCTCGACAAAATCCACCTCGATGCCCAGCCGCTGCTTGGCCATCCACTGATATGCCAGTGTCGGGAAATCGAGGTCGGCCATGACGATACGATTGCGGTCACCCAGATCGAGCCCGGTCGCGATTTCGCTGAGGGCAGCGGAAACATTGGGCGCGATGGCGACTTCATGGGGCTTGACGCCGATGAGCCGCGCGAACTTCTCGCGCACCTCGGCAATCTCACCCACCCAGTGCTTATACCAGGCAGAGGCGCCATACTCGTTCCAGAGCTCCTGGAAGCGCGCCATACCTGCCATCGAGCGGGTCGAGAGCGCGCCAAGCGAGCAACTGTTGAGGTAGGTTTTGCGCTGAAGAATGGGAAACTCTTTGCGCCACGCAAGTAAGTCGCGATGTGGCTCGGCAGCTTGTCGCTGGCGTACAGCAGTCGCCGTTCCGTCGCTGCGCTGCGCTCTGGATGCTGTGGTTGATTTGGACGGCGCTCGCTTTGCCGATGGGGTGGCCGTCTTGATTGCCGCGCCGTTGCTGCTCTCGGATCGTTTCCGCTGCACGATGTTGCCTCCGCTCAGTCACATCCATGCCGTAATGCTTTAGGACGCTATTGTACCACGGCTCGCGCCAGAAATAACCACGGAAAATGTCCACTCCTTCCGCGTGCTACACTTACACTGGATGAGCGCATGTCATAGCACAGTCGCCCACGGACAACGCAGGCGTCGCGTCGTAGTTCTGGCGACTCATGGCGGAAGAGGAGCGGATATGGCTAGCACGGAGATCGAGCTACGAGGACACATCATCGATTCGTTCATTCTGCCGCGTGTCTGGGGCGCCATCGAGGAGGCGGGCGCGCACTTCCATGTCCGTGAGATGCGTATCGGCCAGAGCGAGACCGAGACAAGCTATGCCCGTATTGAGGTCTCCGCTGAGAGCCAGCAGATGCTCGACGACCTCATTCCAGAGTTGCAGCGTCTTGGCGCCGACCTGGCGGAGGTCCAAAACGCGCGCACGGCGCTGGTGACACAGCCAGGCGTGCTGCCCGACGATTTCTACTCCACTTCCAACCTGCCGACCGAGGTGCGCGTGGATGGTGAATGGCTCCCTGTCGCGAACATCGAGATGGATGTGGCCATCGTCATCGACCGCGACGCCAAATCAGCCCACACCACACCGATGCATGAGGCGCAGGTTGGCGACGCGGTGGTGGTCGGCTACGAGGGCGTCCGCGTCGAGGCGCAGGAGCGGCCCCGCCAGCGCGAAGCGTTCGGCTTCATGCAAAGCCCGGTCTCATCCGAACGCGCCAAGGCGCTCGCCATCCGCGAGGTGGCCGCGGCGATGATCGCCGCGCGGCGACGCGGCGGCAAAATTCTCTGGGTGCTTGGCCCGGCCATTGTGCACACGGCGGCGCGCGGCTCGGTCGCCGAATTAATCCGTCGTGGCTACGTGCAGGTGATCTTTGGCGGCAATGCCATCGTCGCCCACGACGTGGAGGCGGCAATGTTTGGCACCTCGCTGGGGGTAGACCTCAAGACGGGCGAGCCAGTGGAGCACGGCCATCGCAATCACCTGCGCGCCATCAACAAGGTGCGTTCGCTCGGTTCGCTCGAAGCCGCCCACGCAGCGGGACTACTCGGCGATGGGATCGTCGCCGCCTCGCAGGAGCACGGCGTCGATCTAGTGCTGGCTGGCTCAATCCGCGACGATGGGCCGATGCCCAGCGTCATTACCGATAGCGTCGCGGCGCAAGGACGGATGCGTGAGGCGGCGCGCGGCGTGGAGGTCGCGATCATGGCCGCCTCGATGCTCCACGCCATCGCCACCGGCAACCTGCTGCCCGCCTCGGTGCGCACCGTCGTGGTGGACATCAATCCCGCCGTCGTCACCAAGCTGGCCGACAGGGGCAGCGCTCAGGTCATGGGCCTAGTCACCGATGTCGAGCTATTCCTGAGCGCACTGGTGGACGAGCTTCCCGTCTCATAGCGGACACCAGCTTACCAATCACCACTGTCTACTCAGCAGAAGCAAGCTCGGCGAGCGGCTTCGCGTTGCGCACGTGGGGGTTGATCGTCGCGAGAATGCTCACAAACGCCTGGAGCGCCATGAAGGCGAGCACTGTCACCAACGGGTTGAACGCTTCGAGCAGGAAGCCCGTCACCGCGAGGCCGATGGGCTGCCCGGCAAAGGCGATCAGACGAAAGACACTATTCACCCGCCCCTGAAGCTCATCGGGGATGAGCGCCAGGCGATAACTCATCTGCACGACGTTATACACCGGACTGGTCACAAATGCGGTTGCAACAACGATGCCCAGCCAGACCGGGTTTGGCGCCAGCGCATAGAACGGGAACAGGAGAGTCCAGAGCCACATCATGCCAATGATCACCGTGGCAAAGCGCGCTCGTTTCTGTACCCACGGCGCGACGGCCGCGCCGATGATGCCGCCGATGCCGCCGATAGTAAAGATGAGGCCGACCACCAGTGACGAGGCATGCATCTGCTCCTGCGCGACGACAATGATGATAAGCACGAGGCCCGGGATGTTGGTGACGCCCGTCAGCACAGCAATAAAACGGATGAGCGGCTGATGCCAGAGCCAGGCCAGTCCCTCGGCGATCTCTTTCCGTAGCGAACGGCGGTTCTCGGCTTTTCGCTCCCCCTGAAAGCGTGCAGGGATGAAGAAAAGCGTCACGACTGAGCAGGCGTACGATAGGGCATCAGCGACGAATGGCAACAGCGCGTGCAGACCAAAGAGCGCGCCACCCAGCGCAGGACCGACGAGGGCGGCTGTTCCGTCGGTCGCGGCGTTCTGCGCGGTGGCCGCAGGCAGTTGCTCCTTCGAGACAACGCGCGGCAGGCAGGCTACCTCCGCGATATTGAAAAAGACGAAAAGTGAACCCTCCACTGCCGACACAATATAGAGCTGCGCCAGGCTAAGGTGGTTGAGCGCCAGGGCTACGGGGATGCTGCCCATCGCGATAGCGCGTCCGGTGTCGCAGATGATCATCACGCGCTTGCGGTCCCAGCGGTCCACTAGCGCTCCAGCAGGCAGGCTGAAAAACAGGTAGGGGAGCGCGCGCACCGCGCCCATCAGTCCCGCCTGGGCGGGTGAGTTCGTCACGAACAGCACCAGCAGCGGAAAGGCGACGGTCGATACCTCCGTGCCTATCGTCGAGACAGCCTGACCGCTCCAGAGCAGCATGTAGCTACGATTGCGCCAGAGCCGCCCAGGTCGTGTAGGACGGGTCGCGCGCGGTTGTTCGGCTGGCATCGCGGATGTGGTCATTCGTCGTCCTCTTTGCTGCTCGCGTCACTGTCGGTATGAGAATGCGCTTCTTCTGTCGCTGGCCCATCCTGCAAGTATGGGGGCGATTGAAAAAACGCGACCGACAGGCTAAATACCGCACCTTCGCTCGACGGCGGCTCGGCGATAAACTCTTCCACTAGATCCATCAGGCGACGCTCAAAGTACGCTTGGCGCGCTGGGGTCAGGCGCGCGTGTGGAAACGCCGTCTTCACCAGCGCATCCGTGCCGTCATCCACCAGCGTCTCCGCCAGCTCATCGCGGGCATCCGTCAGAAAACGCACCAGCGCAGGCACCTTGCCGGTGACAACGTCGGGGAAGTTGTAGGTGAAGATGCGCGCTGTCCGGGTATAGTATTTGGCAACAATCCCACGCACCAGCCGCCGCGCAACCACCTGCGCCAGCCCGGCCGACTCGAGCACCTGTAAGTGATGGCCGATGGTGCCTGGCGGCATTTTGAGCCGGTCCGCAATCTGCTTGGCCGTCGCGGGCCTGCTCTGAATGATGCCCAGGATGCGATGGCGAATTGGGTCAGCCAGCGCCTTCATCTGTTGCGGCGTATCAACGTCGAGCGAGAGCGGAAGGTCTGGCATGGTCACCGGCGCATCGTCCGGGAGCGCCGCTGGCTCACTCCGCTCAGCGGACTCGTCATCATCCATATCATCCATAACCACGCTCCATCGCTCATCGCCACTTCGGCTTTGACGTACGGCTTTCACCGTACGTGCCGGAAATGTAGCACAATGCTTTTCGGCTGTCAAGAAGACCTTGCGCGCAGCGAACCAATCGCGTATCATTGATGTATCGCAATACGATGTATCTGCACGGCGCATTCCCCAAGCGGTCTCTGGCATTCGCGGGGGTGTCTCGCGATTTCTACGCGCATGGTCATAGACAAACCTGGATCGATCCGATCATGTCCAGGACATGTGTAATGAAATGTGCAATCCGTATTCTTACAGACATCACTCCCTGCGCCTATCGGCGGCCCGAACAGTGCGCTCGCGGGCCTCCCGCATGCCCTACCCCCGGTAAACTCGACGACTTACCGCCCGCTTCATTTTCTCATCCGCGCGGCGATGCGGCGCGATTGATGTGAAGGCAGCAGTTCCCATTCCCCATTGATCTCGTCACCGCTGTGTCTTCGTCGCGTCAAGATTGACCGCAAGAGAGGTTCGGTGGCAATGAACGTAACGTTTGCTCAGTCTGTGTTTGTGCCGTTAGCAATTGGTTTCTTTGGCCTGGGCACGGGGTATTTTATCTGGGGCGGACAGGCGCTCTTCGGCTACCCCAGGGCCACACCCGAGGTCAACAAGTCCATCGGCATGTGGGGATTCTGGATGCCTGGTTTCATGCAGTTCATCACCGGCGTCTACCTGATGGTAGGTATGACCTGGTTCGGAGTCTTCGCCAAGTCGGCGCCGCTCTACATGGCAGCGCTCGCGTTCACCGCCTATGGCATCCATTGGTTCGCCATGGCGCACCGCCGCTATATTGGCTCCAGCGCGGATGCGGACGGCTGGATGGCTATCGCCTTCCTCATTCTCTCGATCCTCGGCGTGGTCATATTCATCATGGTTAACGACATTCCCGTCGCCATCGTGTTTATCGGCCTGGGCCTCATCTACCTGACCGAGATTCCATCGCGTTTCCTCAAATCGGCAACTGCTGCCCGGTTTGTAGGGCTGTGGCAGGTGCTTACTGGCATCTGGCTGATGTATATGACCGTCGCCGTCGCCCTCATTCTGAGCGTCCCCAACATGCATCTGTGGATATAGGCTTGCCAAAAGGTTCCTGGGAGGCTACTGTGGTAGCCTCCTCATTGCCTCGTAGGTAGAAGAAATGGAGATCTTCCTATGGCCACACAGCCTGCCGCCATATCCACCGAGACCCTTGAAATCGAGCTCGATGGGCACCCTGTCTCTGTCGCCGCTACGAGCACTATTTTGCAGGCGATTCTCGATACTGGGCAGGCATTCCCCCATGTCTGCTTCCATCCCGCGCTGGGTCCCCTTGAGACCTGCGATACCTGTATCACGGAGGTAGATGGCCAGCTCGTGCGCGCCTGCGCCATGAACGTTTCAGCCGGTATGAAGATTCGCACTCGTGGCGGGCAGAGCGCGGTGGCGCGAGACGAAGCAATGAACCGGATCTTGCGCAACCATGATCTCTACTGCACGGTCTGTGACAATAACAATGGGAACTGTGTCATCCACAACACCGCCGAGCTGATGCGGGTCGAGCACCAGAAGTATCCGTTCACGCAGAAGGGCTATCCCTCTGATACATCCAACCCCTTCTACCGCTACGATCCCGATCAATGCATCCTCTGCGGCCGCTGTGTGGAGGCCTGCCAGAACGTGCAGGTGAGTGAGGTGCTCTCCATCGCCTGGGACCGCGCGCAACCCCGCGTTATCTGGGATGCGGACGTGCCTATCAATGAATCATCGTGTGTCTCATGCGGCCATTGCGTCACCGTCTGCCCATGCAACGCGCTCATGGAAACCTCCATGCTGGGTGAGGCGGGTTTCCTTACCGGAATCGGCTCGCACACGCTCAAACAGATGATCGATGTGACCAAGCGCGTCGAGCCGAGTTATGGACCAACGTTCGCCCTATCGAATGTCGAAGCGAAAATGCGTGAGGCGCGCGTCAAGAGGACGAAGACTGTCTGCACCTATTGCGGTGTGGGCTGCAGCTTCGATATGTGGACCAAAGGCCGCAAGATTCTCCGCGTTGAGCCGAGCATGGATGCGCCCGCCAATCAGATATCTACCTGCGTCAAGGGCAAGTTTGGCTGGGACTACGTGAACAGTCCCAACCGACTGGCTCAGCCGTTGATTCGCACGAGCGATGGCTTCCGGCCCGGCACCTGGGACGAAGCGCTCGACGTTGTGGCTCACAGGCTGCTGACGATCCGTCAAGAGCACGGCGATGACGCTATCGGGTTCATTTCTTCGTCGAAGTGCACCAATGAAGAGAACTACCTGATGCAGAAGCTGGCGCGAGCCGTCATGCACACACACAATATCGACAATTGCTCGCGCTATTGCCAGGCGCCTGCCACTGAAGGGCTGCGCCGCACCATGGGCTACGGTGGTGACTCCGGCTCGATCTCCGACCTTGCGCAGGCTGATCTCGTGGTGATCGTGGGCGCGAATCCCGCCGAATCCCATCCCGTCCCCTCCACGCGCATTCGCCGCGCGCACAAACTTCGCGGTCAGAAGCTCATCGTCGCCGATCTGCGCAGGAATGGCATGGCGGCGCGCGCTGACATTTTCCTGCACCCCAAGCCAGGCTCCGATCTGGTCTGGATTTCCGCGGTCACGAAATACATCCTCGATCAAGGAAAAGAGAACAAGACATTCCTTGCCAGCCGCGTCACTGGGCTGGACGAGTATCGCCAATCGCTCGGCAAATTCACGCTGGAATACGCCGAGCAGGCCACTGGTATCCCCATGGCCGAGCTGATACGTGTCGCCGAGATGATCGCCAACTCGCCGCGCGTCTGCATCGCGTGGGCGATGGGCGTCACGCAGCATGTTGGCGGCAGTGATACCTGCACGGCGCTCTGCAACCTGCTGCTGGTGACGGGCAATGTTGGTCGCCCCGGCACCGGCGCGTACCCGCTACGCGGCCACAACAACGTGCAGGGCGCCGGGGACTTTGGCTGTAGCCCATCGTTTATGCCCGGCTACGAGCGCGTGGACGATCCTACCGTGCGCGCGAAGTACGCCAGCGCGTGGGGTGTGGAACTGCCTACCGCTAAAGGCCTCGACAATCACACGATGGTAGATGCCATCCACAACGGGACGCTTCGGGCGCTGGTCATCGAAGGCGAGGAGATGGCCCTGGTGGACGCCAACGCGCACTACGTGCAGCAGGCGCTGGAAAAACTCGACTTCATCGTCGTAATCGAGTCATTCTTCGGCAAGACCTGCGAGTACGCGGATGTCATCCTGCCCGCTTCGATCAGTCTGGAGAAGGAAGGCACGTTCACCAGCACTGAACGGCGCGTCCAGCGGCTGTATCAGGTGCTGCCGCCGCTGGGAGACTCTCGCCCGGACTGGCAGATCATCCAGGATCTCGCCAACCGGCTCGGCGCGCATTGGGCGTATACTAATCCTGGAGAAGTCCTGGCTGAAGCCGCCACCGTCGCCGATATTCTCGCGGGTGTCTCCTACGAACGCCTCGAAGGGTATCGCAGCCAGCAATGGCCTGTCCTACCAGATGGCACAAGCACGCCGCTACACTATGTTGATTCGTTCCCCCGGCCAGATGGCAAAGCGCATCTCTTCCCCGTCGACTGGACGCCACCCGTCGAGATGCCCGCCGAGTACGATTTGCATCTAAACAATGGGCGCATGCTCGAACACTTCCACGAGGGGACGCTAACCTATCGTGTCTCCGGCATTCGCGACAAAGTGCCGGTCACCTACGTAGAGGTTTCGCCTGAGTTGGCGCGCGAGCGCGGCATCGAATCGGGCGCGCTGGTGCGGCTGGTCTCGCCCTACGGAGCGATCAAAGTGCGGGCGGTCGTCACCGATCGTGTGCGCGGGAATGAGCTCTATCTTCCCATGAACGCGGCCTCGGACGATGAAGCGGTCAACTACCTTACGAGCAGCTACTCCGACCGCGCGACCCACACCCCCGCCTACAAAGAAATCAACGTGCGCATGGAGATTCTCTCGCCTACTGGCGATAGTCCTATCAAGCGCGGGAACCCGCGGCTCGGCCATCCAAATCCGCAGCCCGGCGTCAACGTGGAGCAAAAGTGGCAGCGCAAGGACTATGGGCCGCTGGTGACCAAATGACCAATGTGCGGCGGATACGACCTCATCGAGAAGGGAGAGATATGGCATGGCTAAACCAACCAATGTGATCGCCCGCACGGTGACGACGCCTGAGGATGAGCGCGCCACGGCCCTGGAAGCGCTGCTGGAGGGCGCGACTGACAACTCGTTGGCGCTGCTCGAAGCGCTGGCGCTGCTCCAATCGCTCCACCAGCGCGGAATACTCGAAGCGCTGGCGGCGTTCTTCCAGAAAGGCGATGACGTGCTCGGCATCGCGATGGATACATTGGCACAACCAGACTACAGCAACGGCGCGAAAAATGCCCTGCTGCTGGCGCAGACGCTCTCCGCGCTGGATGAGGAGACACTGGCCGCATCACAGCGCATGGTGGCCAACGGCGTACGGGGGTTCGCTCACGCGCAGCCCCCGGCCAAGCCGTTCGGCGTATTCGATCTTTTGCGAGCACTCAAGGATCCGGACGTGAGCGCGGGGTTGGCCGCCACGCTGGGTCTGTTGAAAGGCATAGGCGCCGCCAAGCGCCAGCAAGGGGGTAAGTAAGGGTTCGAGTCTGAAGAGTGGCTACAGGACTTGACAGCGTCCGGGGGTGTCCGTTATACTCTAGCTTGTCACTCGCGAGTTGTGAGACGCGGGGGGATTGGTGACTAGAGCGGAGGGGACACACCCGTTCCCATCCCGAACACGGTCGTTAAGCCCTCCAGCCCCCACGATACTGCAGGGGCAGCCCTGTGGGACAATAGGACGTTGCCACTCCCCCCGCGCACCACAACTCTTATGCCCGAAGCAGATAGCTTCGGGCTTTTTGCTATCATGTAAGTGGTTATTTCGTTCGTATGTATTTAGATAGAGATAGCATCGCAAACATCTAATGTCTGCTGGTCGTATGTGAGGGGCGAACGATGCAAGGCAAACGTATCGTACTGGGTGTCTGTGGTGGCATCGCCGCCTACAAAGCAGCCGATCTCACCAGCAAGCTGCAACAGGCTGGCGCGCTCGTCGATGTTGTGCTCACCGAGCATGCTATCGAATTTATCCAGCCTCTGACGTTCTCCTCGCTCAGCCACCGTTCTGTCCACACCAACCTGTGGGAACCGACGGGCGAGGCCGCCGCACAGCATATCGCGCTTGGTCAGCAGGCCGATCTGTTGGTGATCGCACCTGCCACGGCCAATACTATTGCCCGCCTCGCGCATGGCTTGGCCGATGATATGCTGACCACCGTGGCGCTGGCAACCACGGCTCGAATGCTCATCGTGCCCGCGATGGAGCACCATATGTATTACCATCCGGCGACACAGGCCAACCTTCACCTGCTGGAGCAGCGCGGCGCAACCATCCTGCCGCCGGAAGAAGGCCACCTCGCCTCGGGCGCGGTGGGCATGGGGCGTTTTCCCGACGCGCCAACGATTCTCGCCGCCATTCATCGTTTGTTGGGGCGAGCGGGCGATCTCGCGGGTCGGCATGTCGTTGTCACGGCGGGCGGGACGCGCGAGCCAATCGATCCGGTGCGGTTCGTCGGCAATCGTTCCAGCGGACTAATGGGCTTCTCGCTGGCTGAGGCGGCGCGCGACCGTGGCGCCACGGTGACACTCATTACAGGCGCTTACAGCGCTACTCCGCCCGCCGGAATTCCCCTGACGCACGTCGAGTCTACGCGAGAGATGCTGGATGCTGTAGTGGATGCGTGCGCCGACGCCGACGCGCTCATTATGGCCGCCGCAGTGGCGGATTATACAGTAGCTAAACCAGCCGCGCAGAAGATCAAGAAAGGGTCGGCGGCAGAAAACGCCGATGGCTCGTTGACACTGCATCTCGTTCCCAATCCCGATATTCTCAAAGAGCTGGCGAAGTTGCCCGCGATGCATTCGCTGGTGCGGGTCGGCTTTGCCGCCGAAACCGAGCACGTCGCCGCGAACGCCGCCAGGAAGCTTGCCACGAAGGATCTGGATCTCCTCGTCGCCAACGATGTTGCCCGAAGTGATATCGGGTTCCAGGCGCCAGACAACGAGGTGACGCTTTACCATCGTGATGGCACGATCGAGCAGCTTCCTCTTCAGGCAAAACGCGCTGTTGCCGACGCAATCTGGGATCGCGTGGCTCCGTTGGTACGTGCGCGCGCCACGAACACCAGCGATTCACACAATTGATGGCGCGCGTCATAATTGGAGATGATATCGGTGCGCGCCGGTCCCATAGCCGTTGCCGCGTCGCAGGGCCGGTGCTACACTGCCAGTGCTTTTCAGTCTAACGTGGCCCACCAGTGCGACTCTACAGTGGGCTTTCCACCAGTGGAGGAGAACGATGCAGGAGGCGTCACTGCTGAACCGCGCTCGGCGCCGCCTACGTCCCGTTTTTGTCGCGATCCGGCCGTCATCGTCCAGTGAAGTCGCGGCGCCCACGGTTGCCGCAACCGGTCAGGCAAGGACTACCATCTCGGACCGCGTCTGGGACTGGCTTGCACGCCGCGATCCGGTGTTCTGGGCAATGATCGTTATTGCGCTCGTTGCGCTAGGGCTACGGCTCTATGGCATCAACTGGGACGCCAATAACCACCTCCACCCCGATGAGCGTGAAATCGTCTTCAAGGCGATGTGCCTTTCATTCCCCGGCACGCCGCGCATTGGCAATTGCGATCCAGTCTATACCGGACCTGGCTGGCTGCTTTCGCCAAATTCGCCGCTTAATCCGCACTTCTTCGCCTACGGTTCGTTCCCGCTCTATCTTCTGGCTGCGGTCGCGCATGGGCTGGCCTGGATTACCCACCTCACTGGTGGGCGCTTTCTGCCGCCCGATGGAGGAACCTGGGACGATTTCAATCACTTTACCCTTGTAGGGCGGGCCATCTCGGCGATCTTCGATGCTGGCACCGTCTTGCTTGCGGGCCTGATTACCCGTCGGCTGGCGGGCCGCTGGGCGGCGCTGCTGGCCGCGGCGTTTGTCGCGACAATCCCCTTCGAGGTGCAGGTCGCGCATTTCTACGCCGTCGATACCCTGATGCTGTTCTTCGTCATGCTGACGCTCTACGGCTGCATCCTGCTCGTACAGGGAGCGGGTACGCCAGCCCCTCAGGATCGCCTCGCGGCAGGCCAGTGGTGGGCATGGCGACTGGGCGTGCTGATCGGCGTCGCGTATGCGCTGGCGATTGCCACCAAAGTGAGCGCATTACCGTTGGCGGCGCCAATCCTTGTGGCGCTGGCGCTCTGCTGGTGGCGGCGAGGATTTGATTCGGCGCTGCTCGCGCTCATGGGCGTCGCCTCGACCGGTCTCATCGTGTTTGTACTGGTTAGCCCCTATACTTTCCTCGACTGGAAGGAATTTCAGCAGCAGGTCACCGAGCAGACGATGCTCTCGCAGGGCCAGCTGGACTATCCCTACGTGCGCCAGTTCGCGGATGCGACCAATTATATCTATCCGCTGCGCCAGTTGTTGCTGTATGACATGGGGCTGCCGCTTGGGTTACTTGGCCTAGCGGGCTTTGTCTGGGCCGCAAGTAAGCTCTGGCGTACGCTCAATACCGACTGGCTGATTCTGGTTTTATGGCTGGCTGTCTACTTTGGCATCGTCGGTGGCGCGTACATGAAGTTCACCCGCTATATGCTCCCCGTCTTCGCCGGGCTGGCGATTTGTGGCGCGGCGGCGCTTGCGGCCTTGAGCGCGTGGGGGCTGCGTCGGCTACGAGCCATCGGCGAAAGTGGCGAACAACGACGCTGGTGGCGCCGTGATCCGTTCGCGCTGCCGCTGGCACGCTGGGCAACAACGCTCTGGGGCGTCCGCTGGTGGCGTGGGGTTTGTCTGGCCATCGCACTGGGTGTGTTGCTGGCCTCCAGTTTTGCCACGCTTGCCCTGCTCAATATCTACAGCGAGCCAAATACTCGCGTGCAGGCATCCGTCTGGATTTATGATCACGTGCCAACTGGTTCAACATTAACCAACGAGGTCTGGGACGATCCACTGCCGATTGGTGCGCCGCCCGCGCGCGTCGATGCGCAGGGCGTTGAATATACCGCCAGTGGTGCGGTCATCAACCCATCGGAGTATCAGCAGGTTGGCCTGAATTTGTACGACGACGATACACAGCAGAAGGCCGACCAACTGGCGCAGAGCCTCGCCAGCGCCAATGTTGTTGTCATCAGCAGTCAGCGGCTGGTCAAGTCCATCCCCAAACTGCCCGACCGCTACCCCATGACAACGCGGTATTATGACCTGCTGTTCGCGGGCAAGCTGGGGTTTAAGCTGGCAGCGCATTTCGACAACCATCCAAATCTCCTGGGCATCACACTGGACGACAGCGGCGCGGACGAGAGCTTCTCGGTCTACGATCATCCGCCCGTCTGGATCTTCACACGTGAGGGTGCGGGCCTGACGCAGACGCAACTGACCCAGGAACTGACAAACGGTCTCGTCTTAGCAGCGGCCTCGCATCGCTCTGGTAGCCAGAAATCGCTGTTGCTCTCGCCACAGGATGCGGCGGCGGATAATCAATCACAGCCGCTCGGGGTGCAATTCCCGGCCAACAGCCTCGCCAATTCGATTCCATTGCTCTGGTGGCTGCTGATCGTCGAGCTCCTGGGTATCGTGAGTTTCCCGCTGGCATTCAGCGCGTTTCCAGGATTGCGCGATCGTGGCTGGGGTTTAAGCAAGCTGCTTGGGTTACTCATCCTCGCGTGGGTGGTCTGGTTGCCATCTAGCCTGCATTTGTTGCCGTTTGATCGCTGGGCGGTTGTGCTGATGTTCGGCGTGCTGGCGGCATTCGGCGCGCTCGTCGCCTGGCTGAGACGCGATGCCATCTGGGCATTCGTCCGGGCGCGCTGGCGACTGCTCGTCATCGGGGAGGCGTTCTTTCTAGCAGCGTTCCTCTTCTTCGTCTGGATTCGCGCGCTCGACCCTGATCTCTGGCATATCTATCGTGGCGGCGAAAAGCCGATGGAGCTTGCCTTTCTGAATGGCATCCTGCGCAGTCGCTATATGCCGCCGCTCGATCCGTGGTTCAGTGGTGGCTACATCAACTACTACTACTACGGCCAGTATCTGATCGCCGTTCTTATCAAGCTGACGGGTATCGTGCCGACGACTGCCTTCAATCTGGCGATTCCGCTGCTGTTTGGCCTGACGTGCTCCGCCGCCTATTCCGTGGTCGCTGGGATGACTGGCCGCTGGTGGGCAGGTATCATGGGCGGGCTTGGCGTAACTGTCGTGGGCAACCTCGATGGCCTGCTGCAATTGGTCGGCCAGGTTCAGGCATCGCTTGCCGGGCAGATTCCGCCCGCCTTCGATTACTGGCGCAGCAGTCGTGTCATCCCGTTCACGATCAACGAGTTCCCGTTCTGGAGCTTCCTCTATGCCGATCTCCATGCCCATCTGATTGATCTGCCCATCGTCGTGTTGATTGTTGCTGCCTGCGGCTCGCTATTGCGCGGCGCGAGCATCTTCGGGCAGCACTGGCGGTCGGTGGTTCCGACGCTGGCGGTCGTGGCGCTGGCGCTTGGCGCGGCCTGGTGCACGAATACGTGGGACTTGCCGACGTATGGCTTGCTGGTCGCGCTTGTCCTGATATTGCGGCTGTTCCCAAGTGGTGGAATAGGTTTCTGGCAGACGCTGAAGAATCTCTCATGGTCCGCCGTCCGCACCGTGGCGCTGGCTGTGGCGCTGACGTTCGCGGGCGCCTATGCGCTCTATCTGCCGTTCCACGCAAATTTCCAGAACTTTGTCAGCGGGACGGGGCCGGTCACCACGCCGACGAATCCCGCCCAGTTTGTGACACTGTTCGGCATCTGGCTATTCCTGGTGGCGAGCTTCCTATTCCTCGAACTGCGGGATCGCGTCGAGCGTACTTTTGGTGGCGAGGATCGCTCCGGCCAGGCGCAGCGGCTCATCTTGCTCACGCTTGCGAGTGCCGCTGTTCTGTTGCTGGCATTCGCCATCAGCCTCAAAGTACTGCTGCTCGTGCTGCTCGGCGCTGGCGCGTATCTCGCACTGAGTAGCCGCCACTCAGCGGTCAAGCAGTTGACCTATCTGGTGATTTTGCTGGGCCTGGCGGTCGCCTTTGGCGTTGAAGTCATCTACGTACGCGACTTTCTGGACAACTCCGACTGGGAGCGGATGAACACGGTCTTCAAGTTCTACTATCAAGTGTGGGCCTTGCTCTCGCTCGGGGGAATACTCGCTCTGACCCAGATGCTCGGATGCATCTTCCCGGTGCTCTCCGCTGATTCGACGCCGCAAGAGAGTGACCGCGAGTCGTATCAGGATTTGATGGATGAGCCGTTGGGCGAGGTTGCGCCCTCGCAATCGCGCGGCGTGGTGTGGGCAGGCGTTTTGCGAGGCGGCATGCGGATCGTGTGGGTAGTGGCGTTCGCGGGGCTGCTCTTTGGGTCGTCGGTCTTTCTGATCGAAGGCACACAAGCGCGGGTGAGCGATCCAGCCGTCTGGGCGGCTGTGCAGCCGCCGCCGGGTGGGGTCCAGCCACAGGGACTCTCGCTCGATGGTATGGCCTATATGCGTGGCTGGTATCCCGGTGACTACGCGGCCATCAACTGGCTCAATGACCATATCGCGGGTGCGCCGACCATCGTGGAGGCGAGCGATGGTCCCTATGCGTGGTATAGCCGGGTCTCGATCTATACCGGTCTGCCCGATGTGCTGGGCTGGAGCAGCCACGAGTCGCAGCAGCGCTATGGTGATCAGGTCTATGCGCGTCAGTCGGATGTGCAGTCGTTCTATGGCACCGAGGATCCCGCCGCCGCGGAGAACTTCCTGCGACAATATGGCGTCAAGTATGTTTATATCGGTGGCCTCGAGCGCACCTGTTACATGACCAATGACCAGGGAAGTTGCGTGCCAATGTCTGGCACGGCGCTCGATAAATTCACAACACTGGCGCATGCGGGCGTGTTGCGGGCGGTGTATCAGAATAGTGATGTGGTGATCTACCAGGTGGTTGGCTAATGGGCGAGACGTTTCTCTGGTGGCTGGCAATCGAAGTGATCGGTCTTGCTGGGCTGCCCTTGACCGCGCTGGTCTTCGCCAATCTGCCTGATCGCGGCTGGACGTTGGCCAAACCGTTCAGTCTCCTGGTGCTTGGCTGGCTGATCTGGTTTCCCCTCACTCTTATCTCAGCGCTGCCCTTCAATCGCGTCTGGATCGTGCTGACGTTGCTTCTTTACCTCGCGGGGAACATTGCGCTCGTGTGGCGGGTGGCGCGTGTGAGAAAGGCGCTCACGGCGCTTTTGGCGCGGCAGCGTGGCTTTCTCATTGTCTCCGAGCTACTCTTTCTCGTGGCGTTTGCGGGGATGGTCTGGGAGCGGTCCTTCACTCCCGCCGTGGTAGACACCGAAAAGTTCATGGATGTCGCGTTTCTCTCGTCGATTTGGCGCGCGCCTCATCTGCCGCCACCCGACCCATGGCTCAGTGGCCAGCCCATCAACTACTACTACTTTGGCCACTATCTGATAGCGCTGCTGGCGAAGCTGCTGGGCACAGTTCCTGGCACAGCCTTCAACCTCGGCGTTGGGCTCGTCTTCGCTCTCACAGCCCTGGCGGTTTTCGGCGTAGCCGCCAATCTCTTCGCGGTGGTGTCCCCCACCCGGCACGGATTCTGGCGCGGGCTGGTTGGGCTGACCTCGGCAATCTTTGTGCTGATTCTTGGCAACCTGAATGCTGCGCAGGTCTGGCGGCAGAATGCGCAGGATCTGGCGCGACAACTGCCAGCGCTATACAGCAGCCCGTGGGCATGGCTACTCCATCGCGACGTCTGGACGCGCTACGACTGGTGGTCGCCATCGCGAGTCATCCCCAACACGATCAACGAGTTTCCTGCATTCAGCTTTGTGCTTGCCGATCTGCATGCGCATGTGCTGGCGCTTCCCTTCGCGACGGTGGCCGTTGGCCTGGCTTTTAACCTGTTGCTCGCGCGCAGGCCCGGTATTCATGCCCTAGGCGATGGGCGTCTGAGCCTGCTCGTGCTACTGGCAAGTGGCGTAGCGATAGGTGGGCTCTATGCCATCAATGGCTGGGATCTGCCTACCTATCTGGGCCTGGCATTGCTGGCGCTCGCGATACAACAGTGGCTGGCGCACGAGCGGCGATTCAGCAAGCCGCTCTTCATCGATTTTCTGACGGTCGCATTGTTGCTCGCTGTGCTGTGTTTTCTCGCGTATTTGCCATTCTATCGCGATTATTCCTCGCCGGGAGAAGGCGTTGGGCTGGTTCCGTCCAGTGCGCGCACTTCGGTAGGCTACGAAGTGGCAATCTTCGGCCTGCCTCTATTCGTTCTGCTCTCGCTGGCGGCAGTGCGGTTGGTGAAACGCTGGCCCGCACCGGGCGCGCAGATAGCTCTGGCCGCGGCGGTAGTGCTGGCGTTAGGATCCCTGCTCGTGCCTAATGCGACGTTCTGGACGTTACTCTGGGCCGCGCTGGTGGTGGCAGTCTGTACCTACCTGGCGGCTGGTATGCTGGGGCTGCGGTTGGGCCGAGTTCTGCCTGTGGATGCGCTCTATCCCCATGAGGATGCACACCAGAATGAGAGGTTGCGCGCCGGAGCATGGGTCTGGTGCCTGGTTGGGACGGCTGTCGCGCTGGTGGCCGCCTGCGAGCTGATCTTTCTCCGCGATGTGTTTGCCGGTGCGGAACAAGGCGCGCTTGGCGCGGGATTTCGCATGAATACGGTATTCAAGCTGTATTATCAGGTATGGTTGCTGCTGGGCATTGTCGCGGGGCCTGCGCTCTGGTGGCTGCTCGCTGGTGCGGTGCGCTGGTTACGCGCGTCGCTGGTAGTGCATGATCAGGCGGAGCCACAACCGGTTCTGGTCGGCATGGCGGTGGGTGCGCGGGTGCTCCGCAATGAGGCTGGCTTACCGGCGACACTGGCCGCGAGCGGTCCAGATGCGCGGCTCGCAGCCGTTGTCCCTCCGGGAGATTCGACATCGGCGGGAACCGATGCGGTTGAGCAGCCGTCCATACAGCATGTGCGTAGACGCACTGGGCTAGATGCGTTGCGCGCGCTCGGCATGGGTGGTATCGTACTCTGGATACTCGTATGTGCGGCGTTGATTGGCGCGGCTGCGATCTATCCCGTCATGGCGACCGCGGCCCGGACAGCCAATTTCACCCTGCCACGTTCTCTTGATGGCACAGCCTATATGAGCACCGACCCGGTAAATCAGGGCGATGCGCAGGCAATCTCGTGGCTTAATACGCATGTGTCGGGTGATGCTGTTATCGTCGAGGGCGCGCAGTATGACGAGTACACGCACAATGCACGTGTCTCGGCTTTCACAGGGCTGCCAACGCTGATAGGCTGGGGCGGCCACGAGTTACAGTGGCGATACAACTGGCTGGAGCAGCCGGGACGCGGCGATATCATCGGGCAGCGCTTAAATGCTGTGGTGAAAATCTATACAGATACCAGCAAGCAGCAGGTACTGGATCTGCTGCATCAATACTCGGTGCGCTATGTCTACGTTGGCGCGGCAGAACGCCAGTTATATCCATCGGCTGACCTGGGACGATTCGCGACGTTTCTCCGTATGGTCTATCGTTCCGCCGATGTGACCATCTATGCGGTTCCATAAAGTCAGGAGCGAGTCTATGGCTCGAAAGAATTACGGGGCTGAGGATGATGCGCCTCGCCGCGCGCGTGCCGCCAATTTCTACCGGTCAGCGCAGCCAACATCCGAGGTGGGTTCAGCTGATGCGGCGCTCTCGCTCACAAACGCCGAGATAGGCGCTCCTGAAGGCGATGTAGCACAAGGCGACGTTATGCCGGTCGTGACGACCATTTATGATCGTACGCCAGTTCGCGAACGACTCGAATACCGGACACGCCAGACGTGGGACTACATCCGATCAATGCGGCTTGAGCAGTGGCTCTGGATCGGCGTGATTCTGCTGGCAACGATCTTACGCTTCTGGGATCTGGGCGGAAAACCGCTTCATCACGACGAGAGCATGCATGCGTTCTTCTCGCTGACATTTGCTCGTAACCCGGCCAGCTATGAGTATGATCCGCTGCTACATGGGCCGTTCCAGTTCCATGCTGAAGGTTTCATCTTCATGGTGATCCTGGCGGCTGAGCGCGTATTCGGCGTCGGCGGCGCGGCAGGGAGCCCATGGATCAACGATGCGACTGCCCGCATATTGCCAGCGCTCTTTGGCGTCGGAATCGTCGTGCTGCCGCTTGGTCTCCGGCGCCAGCTTGGTCGCTTTGGCGCGTTGGTGGCGGCGCTACTGCTGGCCGTCTCGCCTACCTTCGTGTACTTCTCTCGCTTCCTGCGCGAAGATATCTACTTTAACTTCTTCATGTTCGCAATGGTAGTCTGTGCGGTGCAGTACGCCCACAAGCGTACCATTCGCTGGATAGTCGGTCTCTTTCTCTCTGCAGTTTTAGCGTATGCCACGTTTGAAGGTTTCTATCTGACCATGGTCATCTTCGCCTCATTCCTGGCGCTGCTCGTGCTCTGGGAGCTCGCCTACGGCCTGGCGCGTCGCCTGCCCAGGGAGCTGACGCGGCGCGAGCGGCTCTTCTTCAGTCGAGCGGGGCTGTTGCTGGTAGCAGGCGGCCTTGGCGGCATTGTGGCCTTCTTCGGCCTGCACATTATGAATAATCTGAACGCTTATATCACGAAGAATACCGCCCAGGCAGATGTCCAGGTCGTTCAACTGGAAAACACGACGGTGCTGATTCTACTGTATCTGAGCATCATCGTCGCCATCACGGTTATTGGTGTCTTGCTCTGGCAGATTTCACGTGATGATAGCCGCGTCAGCTTTGACGGCGAGCCGTACGATGAAGCTGACGAAGCCGACGATGAAGACGTGCGCGGCAAGTCGTTTGCCAACCGGCTGGAGGCGATCTTCACTGCGCCTGGACGGCGGATTGCAGCCGTTCGCGAGCGTACCGATCCCGCCGAGAAGCCCTTCCTGCATATGTTGCTTGGGATTAGCTGGGTGCACTGGTTCGTTGGGATTGTCGCGGCATGGATCGTTTTTGCCGCACTCTACTGGGTGCTGCCCCCTGGACCTCAGGGCAATTTGACGTGGGGACAGGGCTTCCAGATTGGTATCGGCAGAGGCGTCTGGCAGGGTCTCTACTACTGGCTGCAACAGCAACAGGTCGCCCGAGGCGGCCAGCCGTTTTATTACTATATCTTGCTGCTGCCGCTCTACGAGCAGCTTGCCATCGTCTTTGGCATTGGCGGCGCGGTCTATTCGCTCTTCCGCCCGACTCGTTTCCGTCTCTTCCTGGTCTGGTGGTTTGTCCTCTCGATGGGCCTCTATTCCTGGGCAGGGGAGAAGATGCCGTGGCTCTCGATTCATATCCTGCTGCCGTTGATGTTGCTGGCGGCGATCATGATCGAACGGCTTATCGAGGCCTGCATTGATCTCTCGTGGGATGTGCGTCTTCAGGGTGCGCGCGCGTTACTATTGCGCCCGGCTCAGCAGATCCAACTCGCCACCGAAGCTAGCTTCAAAGTTAGCGGTCCAGATGACACAGTCACCGCGCAGCGCCGAGTGGCCGAATCCGCTGCGGACATTGAAGACGATTTCGTCACGGAACCGGTGCGACGTAACCCCTGGAATCCACCTGCCTTCGTCCTTTCGGTTCAGCGATTCCTGGCCCCTTTCGGACGAATGATTCAGCGTGCATACCAGGCGGTTGCCTGGCGCTCCGTCGGCATAATCGCGGCGGCGGCGCTGGCACTGGCCCTCTTCATTCCAATGATTCACAGCATGGTCGAGCTCGCCTATGTAGAACCAGCAAACGGGCCGCAAGAGATGATGGTCTATGTGCAGACGACGCCAGATGTCACCGCGGCGATGGCGAAGATCAACGCGGCGGACCAGAAGCTCCATGCTGGCAATCATCAGCTTCAGGTATGGGTTGGACAAGGCGAAGAGTGGCCGATGTACTGGTATCTGCGCGATTACTATCTGGATCCCCATCCGAGTACGTATGTCACGTTTGATCCAGCCAGCCTGACCGATAAGTTTGCTCAAGGCGTGCCTGCTCCCGACGTGCTCATCCTGTTGCCGTCCGATGCGGCCACGTTCATGGCGGCGCATCCTGGCTACCATGCGAAACAGTACAAGCTGCGCTCATGGTGGGATGAGTCGTATAAGCTGCCTCTTTGCAGCGCGACGGTCAAGTCAATGTGCACGACGTCCGCGGATTGGGGAACAGGTGTCGGGCCGGGTAACTACCTGAGCTACGGCAGCCAGCCGCCCGCCAACGCGAAGTTCGATCTGGGGCGGACCGTGAATCGGCTCTGGAGCTGGCTCTGGTATCGCCAGCCACTCGGTGATGTCAATGGCTCGTACGATTTTACGCTGGTCGTTCGTGATGGACTTCCCATTCAACCATAGCAGCTACCAGGGGTTTGACGAAGAGGTGGCGTGCCGATGAACCAGCAGACGCAGTCTGGGCAGGCGCCGCTGGATACGCTGGAGGAGCGCATCGGCACATCCTTCCGCGACCGCGCACTGCTCGTCCGCGCGCTGACCCACCACTCGATCTGCCCGCAGACGGCACAGCGCGACGCCTATGACACGCTGGAGTTTCTTGGCGATGCGCTCATCAGCGCCTATGTCGTGGAGCACCTCTTTCATACCTATCCCGACGCGACCGAAGGCGAATTGACCGCGCTGAAGTCGGAGGTGGTCAGTCGGCGCGTGTTCGCGCAGATTGGGCTAGGCCTTGGCCTCATGGAGTTTATCCGCGCCGATCCAGCCAGCCTGCGCACCTTTAATGATCGCTCGCGCGAGTCGCTGTGCGCCGATGTGCTGGAGGCGCTGGTGGGCGCAATCCATCTTGATGCCGGACGGGCGGCGGGTGAAGCGTTTGTCAGCCGGTTTATTCTGCCGGTGATTCCTGAGGTGCGAGCAACTCTCGGCGAACGCAACCCCAAGGGCGCGCTCCAGCAGCACGTCTTACGCCAGACCGGACAGCTCCCACACTATGAAGTGCTTGAGGAGCGTGGCGAGAGCAATGACCGCAGCTATCTCGTCGGCGTCTACGCAGGTGACCGGCTGCTGGGGCGCGGCGAGGGCAGCAGCATCAAAGCGGCTGGCCGGGAAGCGGCTCGTGCGGCGCTTGCAGGCGAATTTCCCGATGGCGCTGGGCCAGTCATAGAATGAGCATAGCATCGCCAAAGCTGTAGAACCGATAGCGTTGGGCAACCGCCTCCTCATAGGCGCGCAATACCAACTCGCGGCCCGCGAACGCGCTTACCAGCACCAGCAGCGTCGAGCGCGGCAGGTGGAAGTTGGTGATCATCACATCCACCGCTCGGAATTCCGAGCCGGGCCGAAGATACAGCGACGTGCGCCCGCGATAGGGCGTCACCAGCGCGTCGGGATCAGCCAATCCACCCTGCGCTCGTTGCTCGGCAGTGAGCGCGGCCACGCTCTCCAGCACGCGCACTGATGTCGTGCCGACGGCGATGATTCGTCCTCCGGCAGCCCGTGTCGCGTTGATTTTCTCCGCCGCCTCGGCATCCAGCTCGATCTCTTCGGAGTGCATCACATGTTCTTCGAGATTGGCTTCCTCAATGGGACGAAATGTGTCGAGGCCGATATGCAGCGTGACCGTTGCCAGGCCAATGCCGCGCGTGGTAAGCGACGCGAGCAGCTCTGGGGTGAAGTGCAGTCCAGCGGTCGGCGCGGCGGCGGAGCCCGGCAGGCGGGCATAGACAGTTTGATAGCGTTCGCTATCAGCGAGCGGCGCATGGATGTAGGGTGGCAATGGCACCGTGCCAACCCGCGCGATTGCGTCGGCGACTGAGCCCTCGCGAGCGGTCAGATGGACGATGCGCCCACCCGATGGCGTGCGGTCGAGAACCTCGGCGGTGAGAAGCCCATCACCAAACAGCACGTGCTGGCCCGCGCGCAACCGTCGCCCCGGACGCACCAGTGCCTCCCAATAATCCGTCCCCACATCGTTGCGGATGGCCAGTAGCAGGATTTCTGCCCGGCCACCACTATCCTGCTTCACGCCCAGCAGCCGCGCGGGCAGCACACGGCTCTGATTGGCGACGAGCAAATCGCCCGCATGCAAGTAATCCCCGATTTCGCGGAAATGCCGGTGCTCGATCCGCTCATCGTCGCGATGCAGCACGAGCAGACGCGAGCTGTCACGTGGTTCAATGGGTGTCTGTGCGATTAATTCCGCGGGCAGGTCGTAGGTGAAGTCGGCGATATTCATGGCTCATATTATATCGTGGCGCGGTAGATTTGGCGCTACCGAACGGACCTTGGCGCATGCTTCGCGGGCGGTGAAAGTCGCCTCTTATCCGCTGCTGGTCCAACTGAGCGGTGGGCAAGTCTTCCGATGAATGGATAGGTATATTTCTTGCCGAACAGGGAGGCAATCGCCCCAATTATTGACGACGAAAAGAAGAATACCGTCGCGCCAGCTGGAATAAGAAACAACCCAATGACCGAGCCAATCATGCTCCCGCCCGCAATTTGTCCCGGCAATCCTTTCGATTCCGATGCGCCAACGGAGAGAATAGTCGTCAGCAAAAGCAGGCCGATAGCCAGAAAGACAATGATGTGCCCTAATGTCTGCCAGAGGACAGCCTGCCGCGCCTGCATCGCCACATAGCGGGAACGTCGCCGCTGAGTGAACCAGATCACTGACGCGAGCAGCATTCCTGGTAAACTGAAGAGAGTCAGTAGATGGGCGGTGGCGGCGAGGATACGTTCTACGGCAGTTGGACGAATGGGATAGCGCACCTCAGACCAGTGTGTTGGCCCGTCATTCGTAAATATTGGCGCCGATCCTTTCACGTAATTTTGCGCGATAATCCGGACGCGGAAAGCGCGATGCCTAGCTTACGCCAGAAGAGGACAGGCGGTCAAGCGATGATGTGCCATTCGCAGAGCGGGGATGATCGCCATTGTTCTCGAATCGCTTGCGCATGTGTGCTATATTCAAGTATCGTGCGGTATAAAGTACCGTTCGGGCACGGGCAACAGGCCAGAATATGGTATGGTGTGGCGATGTGTCGGCGAGCAAACGGGCTAATGGGCAGTGCTGGCGCGGTTGTGACGCCTACCTGTCCCGGAATAATCACCACTCATGAATGAGAGGGCCGCAAGTGGACGACCTTCACCCAGATAGCGATGACGCCAACGTCGTGAAGATCCCCAGTGACAACGGTGACAATAGCGACAATAGCGACAACAGCGATGACACAGTGGATGCGTCGGATTCCGAGGTAACAGACGGCGCTGCCGCAGCTTCTGAGGCCGCAGGCAAGGACGACGTCGCGCCTGACAATGGAGCCGCCGAGCAGGTCGATCAGTTGGAGGCCGACAAGATCGCGGAACAGGGCGGAGAAACCGCATCGTCGCCCGAGGCGCATGAAGACGCATCCCCGGCGCAGCAACCCCCGACAGATGAGGCGCGCTCCGCCGATGGCGCAGACGCGGCGGATGTGGCGGATGTGGCGGGCGAGGAAGCAACGGATGCTGAATCAGATGATACAGTGCCGCTGCCCGCGATCAGTATCGCAACGAAACGGAACACGCCAGAATTTTCGACGATTCGCGAACTCGGCCGGGATGCCTGGGGCCGCATACTGCTGGCGTGGCGCGGCGATGCACAGGCATCATCTGGCCAGGAGCCACCGGTCGTGCTGCTGGAGAGGACTGCACTCGATGTCGAATCTGCCAGGCGCATGACCGATTATCACCTCTACCATGCGCGCCTCCTGGCACCGCGAGCGGTCGTTCAGCGTGAAGGGGATAC
>Ga0068856_100000728_pt1 | contig 35665 bp, 27 predicted proteins | sample KBSCornC62_FD_66595 | JGI IMG/M metagenome (GOLD analysis project Ga0068856, IMG submission 66595) | Corn rhizosphere microbial communities from Kellogg Biological Station, Michigan, USA - KBS Corn C6-2 | ecosystem: Host-associated > Plants > Roots > Rhizosphere > Soil ...
GGTGGAGCGAGGATCACCGAGAGAACCCTGCTCCCAGCTAATAATGCACGCCTCGGCGAGACACGGTTCGAGACCTGGTTGACGCAGCCAGCAGCGCAAATTGCGAGAGCGGCCTAGTGATGAAGCAGTTCGACGCTTTGCAATCGCGTCGTCCATGCGAAAGGTTAATTCATGACGTTCACAAAAGTAGTTTTGTCGCTCGTATGTCTCATGTCGAGCACGCTGGTGGCACAGGAGGCTAAGGTAACGCAGCTCATATCGAGAGAACTGACAAACCTGCCTGGCAAAGAAGGTCTGATGATCACTGTGGAATATCCTCCGGGTAGTTCGGACCCAATCCACCGACACAATGCCCATGCATTTGTTTATGTGCTGGAAGGATCGATCGTGATGCAGGTGAGAGGCGGAAAGGAAGTGACTCTGAAACCTGGTCAGACCTTCTACGAAGGCCCAGATGACGTCCACGTCGTTGGTCGAAACGCCAGCCAAACCAAACCCGCGAAATTCGTCGTGTTCTTGGTAAAGGACAAAGGCGCTCCGGTGCTGGTACCTGCCAAGTAGAACCACAAACCGCGAGTCGTTCTGCTCGCACCAACATAAGGAGGAAATCTATATGAGCACCATTACGGTAAAGGATGGCACGACAATCTACTACAAAGACTGGGGCAAGGGCCCGGTTGTTACGTTTTCGCACGGCTGGCCTCTGAACTCGGACGCATGGGACGGTCAGATGCTCTTCCTCTCCCAGAATGGATTTCGCGTGGTCGCACACGATCGACGTGGCCACGGCCGTTCCAGCCAGGCTTCGTCGGGGAACGACATGAATGGATACGCCGACGATTTAGCAGCGGTCATTGAGAAGCTTGATCTCAAGGACGCCACGCTCGTAGGTCACTCGACTGGCGGAGGTGAAGTGGCGCGCTATATCGGACGACACGGCACAAAACGTGTGGCCGCAGCCGTACTGATTGCCGCTGTACCGCCGATTGTGGTGAAGACCGCTGCCAATCCCGAGGGCCTCCCCATTGAAGTGTTTGATGGTTTGCGAAGCGGCCTCGCCAAGGATCGCTCGCAATTCTACAAAGACTTTGCCGTGATGTTCTATGGCGCCAACCGGTCAGGTGCGAGCGTCTCGCAAGGACTCCTGGACCAGTTCTGGCTGTGGAGCATGCAGGCCGGCCTCAAGAACTCCTACGACAGCATCAAGGCATTCTCTGAGACCGACTTCACGGAGGATCTCAAGAAGTTTGATGTGCCTACGCTGGTCATGCACGGTGAGGACGACCAGGTCGTGCCCATCAAGGATTCAGCCAAGAAATCAGCCAAGCTCATCAAGGGGGCCCAGGAGATCTACTATCCGGGCAGGCCGCACGGCCTTACTTCGACCCATCAGGATGAGGTAAACGCGGACCTGCTGAAGTTCTTGAAGGCGGTCCAGCAAACTCGCAAGGCGGCAGCCTAGATTCCTATGCCCGGCGGGTCGCATTTCTTCGCGGCCTGCCGGGCATCTGACATGCAGGACGCTACCTCGCAAGTCGTCGGAACCGGATTGAAGGATTGTGAGCCCATAGCGTGGCTGTCCCCTTTGCCAGTTCTATTCGCAAGTTCCTCTCTGTAACATTTCATGAATTCCTTCCCAGAAGTTGGCGTCGCGTCGAGCTCGTAAATTCGCTCCGGCGGTCAGCTCAGGAGTTTGAACATGACTGTAATCACCGATGAGCTTCCGGTCGAGCTTCCGAATGCGGATGACGGACCATGCCTCTCGCTCTACCAACCCACGCACCGGCGCCACCCCGAAAACGTGCAGGACACAATTCGATTCAAGAACTTGGTTCGAATCTTGGAACGGTCGCTTCGGCAGAAATATCCCACTCGAGAGGTCAGACCTCTTTTAGAGCCCTTAAACGAGGTGGGTTCGCAATTTGATTTCTGGAACCATGCCCAGGACGGGCTTGCGATTCTGCGTTCGCCACACATCTTGCGAATATACAGATTGCAGCGGCCCGTGGCTGAGCTTGCGATCGTGGCCGATAGTTTTCACACGAAACCCCTTTTGCGCATTGTGCAGTCCGCGGATCGGTATCAGGTACTCGGGTTAAGTCGGGCGACAGTCAAGCTGTATGAGGGGAACCGTTACGCGCTCGATGAAATCGATTTAGCACCGGGCGCAGCTGAGGCGATCACCCAAGTATTGGGAGAGAAGTCGTCCCGAGTACGTCAACCTGCGGTTGCGCATGGAGGGAGTCGAGGAGCGCGCGCGCCGATCTACCACGGCTATGGCACGACGAATGACGTGGCGGATATTGGTACAGAAAAATTATTTCGAGCGGTCGATTCCTCTATTCTGGAGCACCATTCGCGTCCCTCGGGCTTACCGCTTTTGCTAGCCGCATTGCCAGAACATCATGGTACCTTCCGCAAGATCAGCCGCAACCCATTTCTGATCGAGGATGGGATCAAAATCGATCCTGACTCTATCCTGATTGATGAACTGCGAGAACTTGCTTGGCAAATTGTTGAGCCACGTTATCAGGAGCGGCTCCGGCAATTAGTTGACGAGTTCGAACAGGCAAGGCCTAGGGGACTAGTAGGCGATCATCTCGGAGAAATTGCTTTTGCCACAGTTTCAGGTCGAGTAATGAAGTTGCTAGTCGAAGCGGATCGCGAGATCCCTGGGCATGTTGACCCGGCGTTGGGCCGCATAGAATTCTCCGACCTGAACCATCCGCAAATAGACGATTTGCTGGACGATCTAGCTGAGTTGGTACTCAGCAAAGGCGGTGAGGTTGTGGTGACGCCGTCCGAGCAGATGCCGGTTGCGACCGGAGCCGCGGCAATATACCGATACTGAGTCAATTCCTATCAATCACGAGATAACCTGCAAAAATTGACAGTTATCGACTCTCAGCTGCACAGCTAATCTGACCCCGAGTGTAGGTCCCGGTTCGATGATTTAGGAGAAGATCATGAGTAAAGCAGATCACCTCGCGGACAATCGAAAGTGGGTAAGAGACGTCAGGTTCCTGATGACAGGTGTGGGAATCGGGGCGGGAATAGCGCTGCTCTTTGCGCCTAGTACCGGAGACGATCTGCGGCATGAGATTGGCCGCAACTGCCGCAAGGCTGCGAAGCACGTCGGACGACACAGCGACGAGTTCCGCGAGCGCGCTGAAGATTTGTTCGAACACGCACAACACTTGCGTGACCTTGGCGTCAAGCTGCTTCATTTTGGCCACAGCCACAAGGCGGCATGAGATTCGTGTTGGCCTTGGTTTCTGTTGTCACTCCGGGCCTCGTTTTGGCTCAAATACCCGCTCCCGAGCGGCAGAAGATTGCGCTGGCACTCAGCGGGGGAAGCGCATTGGGGCTTGCCCATATTGGTGTTATCGAGTACTTCGAAGAACACCACATCCCGATTGATTACATAACAGGAACGAGCATGGGAGCGCTCGTCGGCGGCTTCTTCGCAAGCGGCACGAGTGCCAGCCAACTGGAACAGATCGCTTTGGAAACAGACTGGAACGATCTTCTTACCACGACCCCCAGGTTTGTTAGTCAGCCAGTGGTTGAAAAACAACGATGGAACAAGCCTTCAGGGACCCTCGCCCTGCGGCTTGGACGTCATTTTTCACTTCCGAGCGGGCTAAGTTCTGGCGAGTCCATCGCCCTGTTGCTCAGCCGGTATACTGCTGCTTATTCCAGCCTAGATACGTTTGACCAGCTGCCCATTCCCTTTCGCTGTGTGGCTACCGACCTGGTTAGCGGCGGTGCGGTAGTTCTCGATCGCGGTTCATTGCCGAAGGCACTGCGCGCCAGCATGGCTTTGCCAGGGCTCTTTTCACCTGTTGAATGGGGAGACAAGGTGTTGGTTGACGGGGGCTTGGCGGAAAATTTGCCAGTCGAGCCGGCGCGCGCCATGGCTCCAGACGTTGTTATAGCCGTGTCGTTCGAAGGCCTGCACGCTTCACAGTTCACTTCGCTTAGTAGCGTGTTGCGGCAAACCGTCAATATTGCCGTGAGACAGAACGAACAGCGGAGTGCTGCGCTCGCCGACCTTGTGATTCGAGTGCAAACCGGAGATCTCTCAGGGGTGGACTTTGAGGAGGCACAGCAGCTGATCCGCAAAGGATACGACGCCGCACAGGCTGAGGCAGCTCAATTGGCCAAGTTCTCCCTACCGCCACGGCAGTGGGAAGAGTATCTGACTGCCAGGCGCCGGCGCATTCGAAACCTACCAATGAAGGGTGCTGTTGTGGCGGTCGATTCGCCGAAACCGGCAGTTCGAAGGGCGGCGACACGCGACCTTTTCCGTGAGCTAGGGACAGATGCCGTTTCGAAGGAAGAGCTTGAGTACGCTCTCTCCGGGATTACTGCGGCGAGCGCGTTGCCCGAGGCTTACTACGAGTGGCAAGACCAAACAGGAGAATCGAAAGGATATCGTGTCGAGCTATTGCCGCGTCGGAGTACCCTTTTTTTATTACGTCCAGCGTTGTCGTTTGAACTTTCAAGTGACGAGCCGAATCGCAGCGCCATCACGGTGGGGGCGAGCGTCGTGCCATTGAGTGCTTACAAATCTCGACTTCTCGGCCGCATTAACGTTGGCTATGACCCAGAAATACGTACTGAGTACTACCACGTTATTGATGGGAGCCCTTATTTCATTTCGCCTGGCATTTCCGTGAAACGGTATAACGTTAACTTCTACGACGGAACAACACGCTTTGATTTTCAGCGTGTACGGACTGCAGGGTCATTCCGCGCTGGAGTGGGAACGGGGCGTTTCGCCCAGGCCAGCTTAGGCGTACAGGTAGGATACGATTCGTACGGGCAGCCCGTTACGGCCAACCACATTAGGGCACAAAGTGGTCCCTTTACTAACCTTGACGCCAATTGGATCTACAATACGCAGGATTCCAGCACACTGCCGACGCGAGGGACGCTACTCGAAGGCTCATTAGGGTACAGCTTTAGACGCAATTCGTTTCCATATTTAAACAATCATTTCAGCGCATTTCACCCCTTGAATGGTCGGACATCCCTCTTTGTAGCAAGTGAGCAAGCTAGCACGATTGGCAAGGAGGTATCGTTTTACGATCAGTTTACGTACGGAGGAATTGACCAATTGGAGGCATATCGATATCAGGAATTTCACGCCAACACCCTTTTCAGCGCCAGGGGTGGAGCTTTCTTTCGTCCGTGGAAAGCGCGGCTGTGGTCGATGGAACCCCAACTGGCCGGATGGTACGAAGTGGCGAGGCTGGATTTAGGTATCAGCGGCTGGCAAACCCACCAGAGCACTTCCGTGGGCGCGTTTGTTGCTTCGCCGATCGGTACTTTAAGAGTTGCACTTAGCTTCAGCGAACGAGGCAAGGTTCGCCCACGGCTGTCGATCGGCCGGTTTTGACCTGGGATTCATGTTTGAGCGTTTTGGCCGGCACGGTTCCACTCCTTGTACCCATGGCCGAGCCTCTGCTTCCAGGGTAAGGACGTGAGGACCGGTCGAGGCTCTGGAAACTAACAATTTATGCGGCGCGATCACGGGGTTGCGTATCCGGGTTCGGCAATTCCTGCCCTTCCGCCTCCGATAAGTACAGAACACGCGAAGGAATGGCAAGTGCTGCGCCGGCTTCAAAAACTAAGTCTACGATTCTTAAGAGCAAGTCTTCCCGAATGGCCATGAATTCGTCTAAGTCGCTGGTCAAGATATGGCAATTTATTTCGACGTCGAAACCGGCCTCACCGAAGCCAACAAGGCAGACCCGGAGGGCTTCTGATTCGACTTTGGGATGTTGGCGTATAAGGGACGTGATCTTTTCCAGTAACGATCGTAGCTGTCGAGGTGAGCTTTCATACTGCAATCCAAGTTTGGTGTGAAAGAGCGTCTTTTCTCGGCGGCTGATGTTTTCAAGGTTCATTCTGGCGAGCTCGCCATTCGGAACGGAGAGCACTGTGCACTCCAAGGTGCGAATGCGGGTGGACCGGAGGCTGATGTCTTCGACAGTACCTTGCCTCTCCCCGATCTTGCACATCTCTCCAATGCGAATCACCTGGTCGCCAAGGATCGAGACGCCGCCGAGCAGGTTTTCCAGCGTTTTTTGTGCCGCGAACGCAATCGCGATGCTGCCGATGCCCAGGCCAGCAATGGCGGTTGTTATGTCAAAGCCCAATATCGACAGCGTGAGCAATCCAGCAATGATGATCACGAGTACCTTCGAAATACGTTGACCCAACAGGATGATCGAGCCGCTGCGGAAATCGGAGCTGTCGAGGGTTCGGGCACGCGCCTGGTCACTCCAGACGTTGATTAATCTGAAGACGAGCCAGGCGATGCCCAATACGAGGAGGACGCCGATCACTCTCTGATAATGCAGGCGAGTCACGAGGGGGATGCCCAGCAAGTAGACCCCGAGCTGATGGAGAATTACAGCCAAGATCAGGGACAAGGGCGCAGTCAGTGCCTTCAGCATTTCTTTGGCAATGGCATAGTGGCGCCAGCGCGAAAACATCCTGACGACACCGCGAAGTGTAAACACGAGCATCCATCCAAGCCCAAGGGATGCTGGCACGAGCGCCAACATCGCCGTTAAGCGACGTGGGAAAGTGTTGAGAAATCTCCTGATTACTTGTAAATGCGAGCGCCCGAGTTCGGCTTCGCCAGATTCGACCTGTGCGAACAAATCGGGGGTTTCACCCACAACCTGAGATGAGAATAACCATATTTCGCCCGAGGTTGGATCGGGCACATGAACCAAATCAACATTCGTATCAGTTCCGTTGATTCGGAAGACGCCGATGCGTTGATGATCCCTTGGGACCCCAATTTGATGAGAACCTTCAGTGTGGCCACTGATGACGCCGACGCGTTCCACAAACGCACTTTCCATCAGAACGTAAAGTTGTCGCGCAATGCGCGAGCCCTGGGCAGCGCGGGTATCTGCTGACATCTGAAGATATTGAGAAGCGTCTTTGTATCTGCCACTGCGGGCAGCTTCCAGAAAACCAAATACAGTCCCGTTCGGTGTATCTCTCCCTAGGGCATCGCCAGCCTCGGCCTTCTCGGAAGCGTGTGCCTTTTCGTTTTGCCGCGGCAGTGATTGACCCGATACCGTCAAAGCAGCCAAACAGTAGATAAGGAATACGAAATAGTAAAAACATTTCACAGGCAGTCAGAATTCGAGTCCAATATCATTTCCATTCTCAAATCGGTAATAGCCGCATTGCTGTGACGCATTTTCCTCCTTCGGGTGCAGCTTTAAGAAGGTGCATCTTCCCGTTATTTGAAATCGAGCATGAAAGTAGGCGGCGAAGGTGTATGAAATTTACTCCGATGACAAGATTGCTGCGGTAGAAAGACCGACAGGAACTGGTAGAACTGTCAGCAGTGGCCAGTTGAATCGTCATGTCTCCATCATTTGGATTTCTTTCACTTAGGTGCGAACCTGCTCCTGTACAGTACATCTGGACCAAGGTCAGTGGCCGCTGGTAGATTTGCCAGTTGGCCTTAAGGGGGCTCGGGGTGCTTCAAGTTTGAGCGCGCAAACTTGGGGGGCGCTGGACGCCCTCTGTTCTTGGACACTCCATGGAGCGTTGGCCGGGCAGCAAGGCGCCTGTCTGCGAACCGAGGAGTGATTGGCTAAAATGGCTTGACGAGTGAACCCATCCACCACGCGCATCCTTAAAGTCTGGTTTCCGTCTGCCATCTGGCTGGCGGTTATCGTTGTTGAATCCACGAATCTCGGCTCTGCAGAACACACGAGTCGCATCCTTTATCCGATCTTTCATTTTCTATTCGGAGTGGATCCGGCACGGTCCGCTGCGTGGAACGCCTTCCTTCGCAAGGTCGGACACTTTGTTGGTTACTTCACGCTGAGTGTTCTTCTGTTTCGCTCCTGGCGTGCGACTTTTCCGCGGCTTAGCACGCGATGGTGTTTGCAATGGGCTACGGTTGCGTTCCTGAGCGCGTCCTTGGTAGCGGTCCTCGATGAGTGGCATCAAAGCTATCTGAAATCGCGCACGGGTACGTTGAGCGATGTTTTGCTCGATAGCGGTGCCGTCCTTTTCGCACAAATCGTGCTGTTCGCGGTTCTTCACCTGCTGAAGATCGAGAAACGAAGACCTCTCAGGGGCAAAATCTTCTAAGTTTCCCAGAGTCCGCGACATCACTACTTCGCAGGTTCCGCCCGTTCGACACATTCAACTAGCACAGAGGCCCACAGAAAATTTGAACCGACGCGGTCGTGTCATTTGCTGCCTGAACTGCGCCTCATTTCCACCAAAAGCGTGGTGGGGCCTCCCTGTGCGCCCAAGGCGAAAAGTCGAGCCCCGATCACCTTGGTGGAAAGCAACGCCTAATCGGGCCGCCATATTCGTGGCTTCCCTGCCGCTGCGGAAGTGGGTATTATTCGAGCTACTTCGTCCGAGGAAGGCATGGCGTCCAAGAGGCAGGAGGGTCCTGCGCAGGTTGAAGCCAACCACCACCCGCTTGCTTGCTTCTGGGAGGCTTGTAGGAAAGCCTCTCAAACGCTCAACGCCTTGCGAAGGGTGGGCAGACACGTGATGAGCCAAGATCGAGATAATAGGGCGAGCAATTGACGTTGCAATGCGATGCTACCCGCCCGTGCAGTTAGCTAATCGAGTGGAGAAGACAGATGCCAATTGAAAAAGGACCCCAGGGTGTTTCTCGCCGAAGCTTCTTAAAGCAGAGTGTGGCTGGCAGCGCAGGCGTACTGGTGACGAACGAGCTTTTGAGGGCCGAGGCCAGAGATGAGGAAAAGGGAGGCACGGCGAATAAACATTCCGGCGCCACGATGATGGAAGTTCCGTTCGCGGCGAGAGAGCGGGTGCGACTCGGGATCATTGGCGTTGGCGGGCGAGGCAGTAGTCTCGTGCGAGACCTGCTCGCCGTCGAGAACGTCGAGGTGAAAGCCATCTGCGATCTGGTGCCGGAAAAGGTCGCACGCGCCCAGAAAGCCGTCACCGATGCGGGACAGCCGCAACCAGCAGGGTTCAGCAAAGGCGAATGGGACTTCAAGAATCTCACCCAACTCGATCTAGACATCGTTTACGTCGCTACCCCCTGGAACTGGCACGTACCGATGGCAGTCAGCGCCATGAAAAATGGCAAACACGCTGCGGTCGAGGTTCCTGCATGCACAACTCTCGACGAGTGCTGGGAACTGGTGAACACGTCAGAGAGCACGCGTCGGCACTGCGTCATTCTCGAGAATTGCTGTTACGGGGCGACGGAGATGATGGTACAGGCGATGGTCCGGGACGGGGTGTTCGGACAATTGGCACATGCAGAGGCGGCATACCTTCACGACCTTCGGAGTATCCTAACTGCGAATGAAGGCGAGGGATTGTGGCGACGGTTTCCGCACATTCAGAGGAATGGGAACTTATATCCGACACATGGATTGGGTCCCGTCGCGCATTACTTCGACATTCATCGCGGCGATCGGTTCGATTACCTGGTTTCGGTCAGTTCTACGGAGGCCTCGCTGAGCGAATATGTAAAGACAAAATTCCCTGAAACCGATTCAAAGCGGCGCGAAAAGTATGTTTGCGGTGATATGAACACAAGCATAATCAAGACCTTGCAGGGACGAACCATTCTCCTGCAACATGACGTTGTCAGCCCGCGGCCTTATAGCCGCTTGAACTCGATCTCGGGCACGAAGGGCGCGTTCGCAGATTACCCTGCACGGGTGTTTGTGGACGGACAGAAGGAGGAAGAGTGGCAGGCGGTCGAGAGCTTCCGGGAGAGATACGAACATCCGCTTTGGAAGAAAACCGGTGAGATGGCACGCAAAACCGGCGGCCACGGCGGCATGGACTACGTGATGAACTACCGCCTGATGGATTGCCTGAAGCGTGGTCTGCCTCCCGACATAGACGTGTATGACGCAGCTGCCTGGAGCGCGCCGACGCCATTGAGTGAAGCTTCAGTGGCTGCCCGTGGCGCTCCCCAACATTTTCCCGATTTTACCCGTGGTCGTTGGAATAAGCGTGCGAGTAACGACTTCGCCAGGACCTGACCGCTCACATTAATTCCGCTGATTAAGGAAGGGTGTCATGGCTGAATTGGCACAAGTTGAAGGACCGGCGCTGAATACGGTGACAGTGCCGGAAACGAGAGGGGAAGCAGGTTCCCGTCTGGTTTCAGTTGACGCGTTTCGCGGCCTAGTCATGGTACTGATGCTCGCCGAAGTGATGCGTCTTCCCGAGGTGGCGCAGGCTTTTCCGCACAGCCTCTTCTGGAGAATTGTGGGCTTTAACACCGAGCACGTTAATTGGCAAGGGTGCTCACTGCACGATCTCATCCAGCCGGCATTTTCTTTTTTGGTCGGAGCGGCGCTTCCATTTTCGATCGCGAGCCGCAGGCGAAAAGGGCAAAGTTTCTTTCAGATGCTTGGCCATGCAGCCTGGCGGGCTTTCTTACTGATCGTTCTAGGAATTTTTTTGCGCTCGCTTCATTCCCGCCAGACCTACTTCACGTTCGAAGACACGCTGACCCAGATCGGATTGGGGTACGTATTTCTGTTCTTGCTCGGTTTCACTCGGGTGCGCACGCAAGTGATCACGCTGGTGATGATTCTGGTTTGTTTCTGGGCAGCGTTTGCGATGTATCCCGCGCCAGGAGCGAATTTCGATTATGCGCGGGTGGGAGTTCCGCCGAATTGGGAGCACAATTACACGGGATTTCTTGCCCACTGGAACAAAAACTCGAATCTTTCGTGGGCATTTGACGTCTGGTTTCTAAATCTCTTTCCGCGCGAACAGCCATTCGTTTTCAACGAAGGCGGCTGGTCAACCTTGAGCTTCATTCCGACACTTGGGACGATGATTCTCGGGCTGCTGACGGGGGAATGGCTCAGGAGCAACCGATCCAAGAGGCAAAAGCTGCAGGGGATGGCAATCGCCGGAGTGGGCTTGCTACTACTAGGGTTGGCATTGCAATGGGCGGGCGTATGTCCCATCGTCAAGCGAGTATGGACGTCGTCTTACACCCTTTACAGCGGCGGCTGGGTGGTGCTGATACTGGCTGGTTTCTACGCGCTTATCGACTGGAAAGGATGGCGTAAATGGGTGTTTCCCCTGGTTGTGGTGGGAATGAACTCGATCGCAATTTACGTAATGGCCTGGACGATGAAGGGCTTCATCGGCGACTCGCTCGACCGGCACTTCGGGAGCCTGTTCGGAGTCGCTGGAGCAACTTTTCAGCCAGTACTACATGGTTTCACGATGTTGGTGGTTTTCTGGTGCATCCTGTTCTGGATGTACCGGAAAAAGATCTTTGTGAGGATATGAGCGAATCACAGACTGTTCGAACTGAGCTTAACCTCCGTCAGTGCGCAGGTAGTGAAAACCCGAGCCGGCTCAACCGTGAGTATGAGCAGGGAATCCCCTTAAGCGCTCCAGAAGCGCGGGTTTGAGCCCTGACTTATACATTGTTGTTTGCCTGGCTTAAGTTCTTCCAAACCCCGAGCCGGTTTGCCTGAGCCGTTGTCAAACCCGAACCCTGCCAGGGGCTACAGGAGTGAGGCTCCGAAGAGCCTCCTATTCTGCCGATGGTTCACCTTTTCTTGGGGTACATCTTGGCGATGAATTTCTTATCTCCTCTGGAAAGATCGGTGTTGTTTGGGGTTCCCTTCCCGCCAATGATAAGTTGCGGCGGGAAGGAATAAAGCATGATGGAATGGATGTCGAACTTGGTCGCATTGAGCTGGTCCATTGAGTACTTCTGGATCACGTTGAAATCAATTTCCTCTTTAGACCAATTGTTAGGCGGGCCGCTGAAGTACTCGTACACCGCAGGAACATTCCAGCGAATGCCACCCTTGGGGTTCTGGTGCTCGTGGATTGCTCCCAGCGCGTGGCCGAATTCATGCACCACAACTCGACGGTATTCAACGTCATCCGTTTCATCTGTAAGCCAGCCGAAGTTGATCGTGGGTTGGTCCTTGGGGAAAACGTCGGCCACAAGACAGTCGGTGCCTATGGCAGACCAGGAACCGGGATCGGCCTGAAACGAGACGCGAAGCTCCGAGCTCGCACCGCCCTTGAAATTTAACTTTATGTTGGCGTAGCTGGACCATTCTTTCGCCTTCTCGATCACTTTCGCTCGCTGTGTCTTGCTGCCATCTAAAAAGGCCACAGAGAGAGTCTTTCCCGGCTGCCATTTCTTGCCCGTCAACAGGGCCATCTTGACGGGATGAATCGATGCTCCAAACAAGAGCGGAGGGCGCCGCGGCTCGTTCTTCCGATTTTCTTTTCGCGCTAACTCTGCAGCCTTGACCTTGTGCTCCAGTGGAACTACTCGGTCGATGCAGAGGTGCAGATCAGGTTTTTGCATGACGTTGCTCCTAAATGGTTTGAGTTCTCCGAGGTTCAGCCCTAATCGAGCGCGAGCCCTTCAATGTTTTCTCGCGCCAGATTCAATACTGCAAGTCCCGTGCCGAAAATTCCCGAGCTAATTTGTCTTTGCCAAGGATGCGCCTGACCACCGAATTTAGCGTATCCGGATCATTGTCAAAACCACCGTGGCTGCGGGTCTGCGAAGCGCTTTTTGCATCTCCGGGTTGACCGGCAATCACCAGGGAGGGTTCGCCAGCGACTTGCTGCCGAAACAGTGCCTTGACCTGCGCATCCACGAGTTGAAGATTCTTGTTGCCTTCTTCGTCCATCGCTTGGTCACTAATGAATTTCTGCATGCCCAGCAGAGGGACACCCCGCCGCCCCTCAAAAGCATTGCTGACCAGGTAAAGGAGGGACTTCCCGTAGGCGCCGACAGTATCGCTCCGCTCGGCATCGTCACTCAAAATATATAAAGTGGGGTGAGGACATTGCCCCCTGTCTAAATACGAAAGCATGAGACCCTTGAATAGATCGATAGTGATGGCTGGAGCCATAAACTGGAGGGATGCGATCGTGACCCCGACCTCGAGGAGAAGAGGAAGGGCATACGCGGCGTAGATGCTGCCTGCGCTGTGTCCAACGATGTGTAACTCCCAGGATTTCTTGTCAGCCGCTTGGGCGAGCGCATCGGCGGCGCATCGAGTTACGATTTGCATCGCGCCTACTTCCTCGCCTTGGGCGTTTCTTGGATGGTTGGAAGAGAGATAAGCGTTTTTCTTCATTTCTGTCCATAGGCTGCTTCCAGGCAGCGCCACGGTTAGCTCCAACGTGCGGTCCCAAGCTTCTAGCACGCCCTCCCGCGTTTTCTGTAGCCAGTCCGCGGCTCCTCCGGCCCGAGGAGCTTTGTGGAGGCAGTCATCGATTAAATCCTTGAGGGTTTCTGCGACGCCCGATTCCCACATGATGTGAATGGGATAGATTTCATTGGCGAGTAACACGTCTCGAAATGCTACGATCCGACGCGCAACGTCCTCTTCGCTGTTGAGACCCCCGTGCAAATACAACATGACCCGTCGACTTTTCCAGTCCTGAGTTGAATTGGGGATGATCTGATTGAAAAGACGCTGTACATCTTCCTTGGTCGTCCAATATTCCCCGCTTTGGGATAGCTGCCCATCGTTTCCACAGTCGATAACGTAGGGCCGAATATCAGTCAACGGAATCACGTTGGCGGCGCGGCTGATGCCTTTCTGAGTGTCCGCATACCCTGACTGCCAGAGGTCGAGGCTGACTGGAACTCCCAGTTGCGCTGCCCAAACATCGGTGGCGTGCATCATGAAGTCTTCATAGGGCAGCAGAGCGAATCCTCCGGACCCCCAACTCGCGTCCCACGAGTTCTGAACAATGAACCCGTCCTGTGTATACCCGACAAGAGCAACTGCGTGTCCGTCGTCAGCGCGTCCTTGTCGGCGGATGATGGGCAGGCCGAGACTGCTTCCTTTAGGTGGGGGTTCAGGCTCGTCCCAGCCGGCATGAACCATGAGTGTGCAGTAGAGAATGCCGAGCTCGAACAGGGCTGCATGCATATCGCGTACTTCGCGATGGCGAATGCGATAGTAGGCACCGCCCGGCGTTTGACGCGCCTCATTGGCAATCTTAGGCATCAGGTTCCCCGCGCCCTTTGCCTTGGTGTCAGCCTTAGTCCATGTCTCCTCCAAACAAACTCCATGATTTACCCATCCGATCATGGCGCCCCGCGCCGACGATCCTTCGTAGTTCTGGCCGGGCCATTCGTCATACATGCGAGCCATTTCGTACAGCATGTAAGGGCTCACGCAGCGTTTGATCTTTCGCCGCGCCAAATGGAAGTTGATGACGGCAGCGAGGGCGAACCCAGTGCAGGCGCCGTCCGAACCTTGGTCGAGAATCTTCGGAACCAAATGTCGATTGTCCAGCAACATCGGCAAGGGAGATAAGGTCGGCTGGTAAAACCAGTCACGGATGTCAATGCGATCCGGATAGGCGTCGAGCTTGCGGCCAATCTTGGCGGCGGCAGTCGAGATTGGGCGCGATTTCAGCTTCTTGATCTCAGGCTTGCTTCGATTCCTTGAGCTTCGGGAAGACTTTTTGGCCACGATGTACCTCCCAACTTGATGCCCTCACCGCGACATGAAAACAGCTGTTAATTGCGAAATGATGTTGCCACCTGCAAGAGTGCTAGGCAGTACCTGCCGGCGTGCCGATAACTAACACCGCCGTATTTGGACGTCTTGGGCCATTGGCGGAGTTTAGCTCAGGAACGCCCTTTGTCAATACCTTCCCCCAACGTTGATTGTTCCGATTTCGTAACAAACGATTAGATCCTATTTATCCAGGGGCCAATTGACGGATACTATAAAGTTTGTGTAATTCAGTTCTTGAACGGGACCGCTCCAACCGTCTGATTTCGATTGACAAGGATAGTCCCCTGATCTATCGTGCGGCCGCAGTCGCAAAAGCGAGCAGCGCGTCTCGTGATTTCTGTCTTCGCTGCAGCTGTAATCTTGTAGAGACCTCACAACAGATCAGCTCACGATATCCAGATGTTTAATGGATGGCGTGAGCCATTCGATTGGCGTGAAGAGGCGGCAGGATCGCGAAAGCGTCTCTTGAGCGACAAACACCACGGAATGTCGGCCCAGTTTTGCGTTCGAATCTTTGAGAAGCTGCTACAGTTCGGACCTCAAACCTTCACGCATGTCCAGAGCGGCTCGACGGATCTTGGTTCTTGTTGAGCGCAGTTAGACAGGCTTCGACTTGGAGAATAGGAGAAACAGATGCCTGACGATACGCTGACACAATTCGAAAGCACGGTCACCGGCTCGGCAACAAGAATTGCCAACTTGGCCAACTTGGGTGCCGCCCCAACCGCGGTGCTCGGCTTCCTGGCAGAGGGCGTCTTCAAGGGTATTCGGCTAGGACTTGCGATCCGTAGTAAGGCCACGGAGATCAACGCTAAATTAGACAGCACCATCCGAGCGCGTAGCTTTGTACGTGTACCAATCGTAGTGGACCTCGGCGAAGTCGATTTCAGTAATTTCTACGAGAACAAAGCAAACATTGCTGCATTTCCTGTCTTAAACGAAATGTCGATAGAGATCGCCGAGTTTGACAGCACTGGCGGACTAGTGTCGCCGGCGACCAGGGTGAAACTGCAAGCCGCACGGGCTTTGGCAGAGCCGTTGACAGACGATCCTCAGCTGATCCGCCCGGGAAACGCGGAGTTGAGAAAAATGTTTGCCATCGGTTTGGATCCCACCAAGCAAACCTTCCGGACCCTAGTGCAGGAATACGTCAAGCTCTATCCGGACATGGAGTTGACTGTAGGCCGCTACTTCGAAATTGCCGCGGATTTCTGGCGGGACAAGCTCGAATTTGAGATCGCAGCGATTAACAATGCTCAACTTGAGGCACAGCAAGAACTGAACCAAGCCGTGCGCCAGCTGATTCGGGGCGCCTTTCTTGGGGATGAGGGATTTGCGTCGAAAGCCCTGGACCTGTCTACGAAACTAAAAAAAATCTCCATCGAGAATCAAATCAAAGAACTGCAAGGAAAATTGGCCGATGCGCCCGCAGACAAGCAGGCGGATATCCAGAGCCAAATTGACAAACTGAGCGCCTGGAAAGAGCGGTTGGGATAAATAAGGGAGAGCTGCCAATGAAGATGGAGAAATTGCGTTGTGTTGGTCTGTTGGTCCTCGCCGCATTTTTGTTGGCCACAAGCGGATGTTGGCGGGTCAAACAGACTCCATATCAGTCGGCCCTGAAGGGTTACTACGGTGCCCTGCAGTCAGAACGAAGCGAGGAAAGCCTCAAAACGGCCATCGCCAACGTCGACAGGGAGATAAGCAAGAGTCCCACAGATCCCGGGATGCTTGCCCTTCGGGCAGGCGGTTACCTGGATTTATTGCGCTTAGGGGTCCAAAAGCCGAACCCCAGCTTCGATGCGAGCTATGCCGAGAAGTTATTTCGAGATCTGCGGCTGCTTAAGACACAAACGGACCAAGCCACAACACAACTCTGGCTCAGGCCGCGGGCGAACACCATGGTCGGGGATGCATTCCTTCTTCGTGCTGAGTCATTGCCCACGGAAACCGAACCCCTCCAAACCCTCTTACGGTCAGCTCGACAAGAGGCTCTCTATCAATTGGCGGCAGACTTCTATCAACACGCTTGGGTGGCCGCACAAGTGCAGCCTGCAGGCGAAAACGCTGCCATCGAAGCTGCTGGCCTAGCAAAGGAGATGGAGAACGCTCGGGATGGATACGTAAACGCCATATCGGGCGTTGCCAAGACGAAGAGAGTTCTCGGGTTTACGCGGGAAGCCCGGCAGTTGACACAACAAGCGATCGGTCTGGTGACAATGGGCTCGGCGCCGCTACCTGCTCCGGCTTTGGGGCTGACACCAACTTCGCTTTATTCATACTCCCATGCGATGCTGCAGACCGAATACGAATCGATGGAGACGCTGACGAAAGGTAACTATGAGGAGCGGGTCAGCTTTGCGCAATCAGCCCTCAAGGAGGAACTCTCGTCACAAATGTTGAAAAGCGTGCCCGATGTCAATTTTGAGAATGAGCAGATCGCTCGACGGCTATTGACCTACTATGGTGCGCTGGAGGCAAGAGCTCAAGACATATTGGCTACAGGCGGAGGTGACGTGAACGCTGAGTTGGTGTCTCTGAAATTGATCCCCGGCGCGCGCAACGTCAGCTCAGGCGTGGGCGCCGTAATCGAGTACGTATCTCTCGTGGTCGGGGAGGAGAAGGTTCGCGTAGATCTGGATGATGCGCCGCTAATGGCTGGTGGGCTGTCGCTCAAGATTCACAGCGGGACCGGCTCCTCGGCTAACTTACCCCAAGAGCGGGTACGTTTCCTCAACCGGGTGAGTTCGTTGTTCGCACCGGGAAGGCAAGTACAAGTCCTTGGACCTGGAGAAAATGTGCTTGGCACTGTGGTTGCACACTAACCCCAAGGGAAAGCCACCAGCCCAACTTCTTTGTATCTTAGTTACTAGACCTGCGCCTTCCCCTTGAAGAACGCAAACACAGACTGCACTTTGCCGTCCCGACTCAAGGACAGCGCCTGTTCTACTTCGACCATGCAGAACTGCTTGCGAAGAGTCGAACACTCCATCGAGAAGGTCGCATCCTGCATGGCGAACGGATTATTCGATAATGGCAGGGTGGGGTTTGGCTGACCGGCCTCGGACCTTGGAGGTGTCGGCATACCCGAGTAACTTAGAAAGGGAGCGACGTGTGCAAGAATCATGCGGCGCGCTCTAGATGGAAATCCTCCAACGGCACAGACGCGTCGTATAGAAGCTCTTTCATGCGCTTGTACTCTGCAATCTTTACCGGATCGGCAAAGAACCAATGCGCCTCGGTTGAGCGGCCCCCTTTGCGCCCAATCTCAATCGTCACGCCAATGGCAGTTCCCCCGTCAATAAACGTCCAGTCGCTTTCAACCCGGTGAGCAGTGTACGAGAAGCTTGGGTCTTCGTCGTCAATGAACACACGGACCTCTATTTTGTTTTCGGCGTGACAGCGCATGACCCTCATAGCATCGGTAGTTATTTCCTTTTCGTTAGCGAAGACAAATATCCTCGAGGAATGTGCCTGCTTGTTCTCTTTCTGGCACTTAAGAAGCCACTTGCCCATCGGGCTGTCCCACACCTTCAGGTACTCGGGGATGGTGGTCGAAAAGATTTCCGCGGTTGCCTTCTTGTACATTTCGGTCAAGAACAAGCCGTAATCGATTTTGATTTTCAGAATTCCTCGGCCGAAGTCTTCACTGTCGGTCTTGAAACTGTTTACCCAACCGTGGAGCGTATTTTCGAACGCCCAATGATCGACCTTGAACGCACTCCGGCAGTTTTTTAGAATCGTTCTAAGGTTCTCCTCGAAGTCCGGATTGGTATGTCGCAGCCGTCCGTGCTTCGCGATTGCTGCCAGGAAATGATCGCAAGCGGCGGCGACGGCCGCCTCGTACTTATTGTCGTCCCGTTTTCTGTACGTTTCGAACGTGATGCCCCTCAGGTCAGACGGCAGGCTCACAACCTCATCGGCGTCGAGCAGAAGAAAGGCGCGATCCCGCCCCAAGTACCCAATGAAAAGTCCAAGTTCGGCTAGCACATTGTCACGAGGAGCCAATTTTGTGACCCCGCGGGACATTACTACATCGTCAGGCGCGAAGATCATCACGGCAAAATCGCATGTCTGCGCCGTATCCTCGATGGACTCCATCGTGTACTGCCCGGGATCAAAAATCTCGCTCCACAGATCGACTTCAATGTTGTCTTTCAGCGCCTCGGAAACTTGTCGTTCTAACGCGGCCTTGACGGCGCGGGCAATCGGCAGTGCTTCCGTCGAACTTCCAATGAACAGTCGAATCCGTTTCACGATGCACCTCCGATGAGGCGAAAAGGATGAGCCGTGGTGGCCTGGCGTTGTCCGGCGCCTTCTCGTACACGTCTCCGCCAATTAGGAATTGTGGGTCCCGAGGGTCTAGGAGCACCCATTGAGAAGGGCCTAGCTTCAGGGGAGTGAGTAAGCACAACTGGTACTCTGAATTGATCTCAAATCAAGAGCCCGCATGCGCGGACTCATAGGTCACAAGTAGAATACGTCGGGAGCTGCCGCGGCTGCTACTAGCACTTTGGCCAGGATCCAAAGCCCGTAACCAGGGGTCCAGGATCGCGGCTACAGAGCCTCTCCTGCAGGAGGGTATCGTCCCGAAAACGGCCACCGGTAATCGGTGTGCTCCTGAGGTAGCGGTCGAGATATACGCTGCATGATCGCTAAACGCCACCGGGATAAGGGAAGTTACCCGGCGGCGCCCATTGCGGGGTTACGTACTTTCTCATGGCGGCGTCGCACACTGCATAGCCCCAATTCAACAGCCTATTTTGGAGGTCATCGTCCACCCCCTTCAAACGTGTGGGGGTGCCGGCGAGTTGCTCCGTTTTCGCAAGGGGGCAGGGAAGAGGTTGGTTCACCTGATAGTTTGTGATGTCGGTCCAAATGCCCCAGTAGGCACCAGATCTGCTCCCCTCTGCGAACGAATTAATAACCTGTCGCTTGCGCAGGCTCCGAACCTGATTGTCGATCAGATCGAAAACCCGCCGAGTATGATTGAACCAATCACGGTCGGGGTCGGGTTCGGCAGCATACAGGCCACCGGCATCGCTCACTAAGACTGTGAGATAACGCTTCCATGCAGTCTCTAGTCCAAGATTGTCATAAACCCCACCGTCAGTGAGAACAACCCGCGTGGTGTACGGAGGGTGTTGCAACTCCGATCCGGTGCCAGGTTCGTAATCAGAGTCGACCAAGTCGAGTTCCACGGGCGACAACACCGGTGGAAAAGCGGAGGACGCACCGACTGCCACCGCTATTTCAACTCGCGGGTTCGGAACCTTTCCTACGCGCCAGTCCCACATATACGGCTTGGAGAATCGCCACAGCGATTTCGATTGGACGTTGGTGGCATTGATCACGAATCGCGGCCGATCCGGAAGATCCTGCAACGTGCTGTGGTCGAAGAGATACTTGCGGTACTGATCGGTGATTTTGTCGGCAACCGTTCCGATTCCAAAAACTCCTGACAGCACAGAGCCGATGTCGATGGTGTGGGAGGCGAGTGTACGAATCGGCTGGACGAAGACCTCTTCGAAATTCTGCGCGACTTTGTCAACGAAGGTCAGCTTGCTCCAGTTCAGGCCGAGTGTGCCGGCTGTAATCGAGCCGCCGGAGACACTGGAAATTCGGTCGATGCTCGGTAGATATCCTCCATCATTTAATCGTCGAAGAACCCCGGTGTGAAAGAGCATCGCGCGGAAACCACCTCCTGACAGGCACAACGCTACTCCCGGAGTTGGAGCGGCCTCTTCCCGATTGATCGTGGCGACTGGTTCTTCCATGTTGGGGGTGGAGTAAGATTTTCCGTCATTTGGCATAGCCAGCACTCCTCCGGTAGTTTCTTAGCTTGGCATGGCAATCAAGGGCACCGAGGCAAGAATTCTTAAGCGACGGTTATTGAGAACGCGTCGTCGTCTCTAAAGTGATAGATGTGCTTTGGTTGTTTCGCCTTCTCTTCAGCAAGAAAATCGCTGAGCCCTTTGGTCAAGTCCTTCTGTCCGTCCTGTAAATGGCGGTTTGTGAGAAAAGCGTGATATGGCTTGCCTTTTCGGGCGCTGGACAGCCAATGGAGCGTATCGGGATGAGGGATTCCGTGTTTGCCATTGCCGGAGATTACATAGCGATCAGCGACGACCTGGCCAAAAAAATCTTCCGTTACGCTGTGATTGCTGCCATGGTGCTGCACTTTCAATACATCGACCTTGATTTGCTTGTTGCGATCAAGTAATCCGGCACTCTTGAGGCCGTCCAGTATCAAATCGCCGCCCGCATCGCCGGTGAGCAGCATTCGAGTAGGGCTGCCATTCGATTTCTTCTCTTCGGCGAGAAACACGATGCTGGACAAGTTTGGCACGGTGCGGTTTAGATAATCGGCTGCGGCTGCATTCTCATCGGCGGGGTGTTTGGCCTTGGACTTCTTCCATTCCTTTTCCAGATCGTTCAATTCGGCTTGCTTCGGCCCGAGGACGGTAAAGTTCAATGACTTGCCGATCTTAATATCGCGGCGGCCGGACTCTGGTGCCTCCACGAGGTCTCCATTGGTCTCGGCGTTGATTTTTGTCAGCTTGTTGGCGAAGCTTTGGAGATCATTTCCTTGTTTCACACTTGCGACCACCGCCAGTGCCTTGAGATCCGTCAGGCCTTTCTTTTGCAGATTGTTGAGCTGCGCGGGGTCCACACTCGCGCTCGCGGCCGCAGCCACCGAGGCAGACGCGGCTGACTGCGGATGTTTACCCATTACCTTGTCGAAGGCGTTATGCCAAAGTGAGCCGACTCTCCAGAGCGGCTGTTGACCGCTATTCACGCGCTCACTCATTTGGCGAAACATGTCAACGATGCCGGTTATATGATCGGCGTCGATATGGCTGACAACCACCAGACGGATATCGAGTGCGGGCCTATTGTTACGGAGCTGGTCGAGGCGCTTGGACAAGACATCGCGATAAACGCCCGCGGACCCTCCGTCAATGAGAATCAAACCGGTCGTGGCAGCGCTGCCAAAGTGGAGGAGAAGGCAATCGCCGTCATTCGCTTGTAATGCTTCGAGTTGCAGCATAAGTGCCTCCTAAACTGACTGAAGAGCTCGCAAAACGTCGAGCATGCCAGCCCCCTGAAAGCGGGGCTCACGACCGAGGTCGGTCGCGCTCTTACAAAGAATTTCTTTCACGCGCTTGGGCTGTCCGATCAATTCGCGGTGGCGCGCAACGAGCAGGGCAGCAGCGCCACTTACATGAGGCGCTGCCATGCTGGTGCCATCCATAGTTTCGAACTCGTCTCTTGGAGCACAGGAATCTATTCTCTCGCCCGGGGCGACGAGATCGGGTTTATTCCGGCCATCCCCAGTCGGTCCGCGACTTGAGAAGTAGGAGACGCCGTAGTTGTGCGGCATGAAGCGGTGCGTTGATCCCACGGTCAAGACATTTTCGGCATTACCGGGATCCGTGATGCTGATGTAGCGATAGTCGCCCATTGCGCCATCTTGCGGATTTGCAAGCTTATTAAATCCGCGATTACCGGCCGCGGTGACGACGACCACCCCATTGCCCACAGCCCGCTCGCATTCCTCGCAGACGGGAGTCCGACCGCAGGCGTAATTAGCGACATCATGTACAACCGCCATGCTCAGGTTGACTCCGTGAATGGTCATCAGATCCTTGTGAGCATTCATGTACCGAACGAACTGAAGGGCGGCAATGACGGTGAACTCGTCTCCAGGATTTCCCTTGGAATCGACTCCCAGCACTCGCAGATCGTAAAGTTCGAGATCGGGGCAGATGCCGCAGAGCTCTCTGTCGAGAGCGGTGCTGGCAGCTTCGCGCCAGTTGGCGGCGATAATGCCGGCTACATGAGTGCCGTGGCTATCACTCAGGTTTGCTCGAAAGGCGTCATAAACTGGGGAGACGTGGGGAATTCGAATGAAGGGTTCGATCAGACTCCAATCAAGGGCGTGTCCAGAATCAAGGTTGTGCCTGAGATCGGCGATCAAGGCATTACGTTTCTTTGCGGGCAGGGTCTGCGCGTACGTGCCCTTCCATTCGATGTCGGTGCTGGGATCGAGTAGATCCTTGATTCGAAGGAAATCATAAGTGCGAACGATGCGGCTGGCGAACTGCTTTTGTCCATGCTCGTCGAGTTCTTCATTGGGGTTTTTAACCGCAGTACCCTCTCGACGAGCAAAGGCGGTGTGCATAGCATCGACTCCGACATCAAGCACAGCCCAGCATATTCCGGACGTATCGACGTCGAAGACGCGAGCCGCGGCGTCGGCTTTTACGGTGTTGCGGGAGCGCCAGACACTGGTATGTGCAATGCGGTTGCGACTGATTGCCCACAATAGCCCGCGTTGCTCCGAAGGGGCGGTGAGACCCGACAGCAGCTCAATGAACGCCTGTGCCTGTGCGGGAGGAATTCTGTTTTCGTCTCCACCGCTCCTTGCGTAGCGTTTCCCGTTTCGATCACACTCAATCGTGCCAACTATGTGCACCAGTTTCCGGAGTAGTCTAGGATCACCGTGCGGCATTTTCTCTTTGGGAACGGGGCCCTGAACACTGTCCACAAACCTCTTTACATCGAAGCGGTCCCAAACATCGTCTTCTGTTTCAGTCGCGACAACGACATTGCTTTTCCACCAGTCCGTGAGGGGCATGGCGATGCGCATCAGTTCTTCGAAGGTGAAATTAGCGAACACGACCGATTCATTGAACAGAATGCGTGGAGGCTTGAGTTTCCTGGCCTTGGATTTGGACTGGCGTGCACGGTATTTATCTATGGTGGCCTGTTCTTCGACAACCCGGTGACGAAGGGCGCGCGCCAATGTTGCTGCGTCACTGCGAACGTGAGGGCTCAATAAGAGCTCTATGGGTTCATGCGGATGCTCGGCATAAGCGATCCATACATCGGGCAAGATCGGGAAATCCTGCGTGAAGCGACGTCGTTGTTCGGGCCTGCCATAGATCAGTTCTTCGATTTCCTGGCGGTTCATCTGAGTGCTCCTTAGTCAGGACCCCTTGAAAGCTCTTCCACTAAGGATGAGCTGATCGGCTTTGTCCACGCGAGCCCGAGCTTCCTGCCGCTCCACCCACCATGGCAATCCCAGGTCTTCCGCCCTTCAATCTCGTGCGGCGAAACTTGTCCGGAGATTGCTCGATCAGGTTCATTAATGCCTGATTGCTTTACGCTGGGTTGATGTTCTGCCGTACTCGTTCGAAGCTGACCATAGAAACAACGTGGCCACGTAGTTCCTCCTGATCGCCCGGGTGGCTCCTGTTTAGAAAATCAAGATACAGCAGACCTTGTCTGCAAGTACAAAAATTTCAGCTTAAGGGGAGCAACACCTTTCGCTTCGGCCCACTGACAAACTAAGGCAGCGCTTCCGCGTCGCCATAGGCAGTGGTGTCCGCGTAAATCCAATCGAAGAGCGACGACTACCGGGTCAGTATGCGCGAGATCTGACGGAACATCTTGCGGAATAAGAACTTACACTCGTTCGACCGTTCGCTCGCTGAAGAGTTTTGGTAGTCTCCTTCCGCAATTCATTGCTATCGCAGTTCCGGCGAACAAGCGCTGGACCAAAACGCCTGTATACGTTGATCGGGATGATCACATTTCCTTTACAGCGGAGGGAGTAATCAAATGGGGTTCTAGCGATACAAGCGATGAGCCGCTCAGGGCAGCTCGCGATTACCGAAGGTTGACGAACTAAAAAATCGTGCGTGGCGAGCGGTTAACATTCTGCCCCACCCACGGATTGCGAGGCAGAGCACATTTTGTAGTATCCTTTGTTCCGTTTTCGTAACAAATAACTATTTTCGTGTTCTCGTAGCGGGCGGAGACTAAAATTCGCGCTCTACGCGGTGAGCACTACTCCATTTGGGCGGCCATATACGTGGGAGTGTTGCCCTGGGAGGCAAATTTTTTGACGTTGGCATCTCAAGGCCCGGCGACAGCGCTGTCGAGCGAAGGTGCCTGGTCCTAGAACGCGGTAGCTCGCGTGCTTTAAGTGCCTGCTGCTAACCGGCGGCTTCGCTCATAGCGACGGTTTGGCGAGAGGCGTTCCCTGGTCCCTAAAAAATCCTTCAACATGGGAGGATCTCATGGCTGACCACAATGATCCGAATGCAGTTAATTCGATCTTTTCCGACATCGATGTGAGCGCAGCTGACCTATACGATCTTTTCGGTTTTCCCAGCGCAGACACAACCGATGGAGAAAAGGTGGTGATTGCGCTAACCTTCGCAAGCGTTCCAGAGCCTGGAATTCTGGATACTGACATGCTTTACAGAATCCAGGTTTTGGCTGAGCCGAGGGTGCCTTCTTCACTTCGGGAAGATCATAACCTGGACGATCTACTCCGTTACTTCAATGCTCTGCGGGAGAAGTATCTTGGTCCGCTCGGAGCCGCGGAGATTCGAGTCACCGTCGACTCGTCCAACAGGGCCACGATGAGGTTTATTGATTTTCCCGGCGGCAGTTTTGTGAAAGTGGTTGACACCAACAAAGCGGTGACAATCGATACTCCGGAAGGTTTGGCAATCAAAGCCTATGTTGGCGGCCGTGATGATGCGTTTTTCAACGACCTGACCGGGTTCTTCCGTTCCATCAATTATGCGCCTCAGTTCTATCACGTGCCGCACACCATGACCGAGGTACGTGAAGCGAAGATTCCAAAAACTCTGCTTGAGCTTGACGGCAATCATTTCTTCAATTACGACCCAAACTTCCCGGAATGGGGATATCACGGCAACAAGAAGAACCTACCTGCCGAGCCGTTGGTATGGAATGGCGACAGATTTTACAGAGACAAGAATGGCAACTATCGCTTCGTGTACAGCGGGATCGATTGCCAGGCAGGGAAGAATATCAATGCGATCATTTTGGAAATCCCCCTGGCCTTCGTAACCAAGTCGCCCAATCAGCACCGCGTCGTCAGTACCTGGGGCGAGAGTTGGGTTCTCAAAGCTGCGAACAAGGTCGAAACAATCCCCGATCACCCATTCTGGTTGGAGCACCCCCACGTATTGTTGGACGCCTTCCGCCTCGATGAGGAATTGAAGAAGTACAAACTGGTCGACACCGATGGCCAGCCGTTCGCCGATGCTGCTCTAAGCGAGCGCGAAGATAACCGGCAGCTTGGCGCGAATAATTTCTGGCTCGCTCCGCACTTCATCAAACGTCTCGCTCACCTGGGTTGGGGTTTTGGTCCCTCGATCACTGCTTTGGGCCTGCAAACTTCATTCGACCACGACAATTCGCCGGTCTCTGTGCACAAGACGTACGGATCCGTGCTGCAGGCATTCCCCCGAGTCAAGAAGACACTATTTCAAAACCTGAACATGCCAGACGACAGCTGGAACAAAAAAGGCCTTGATATTTCCCTGCGCAGCCCACTTGACATCTTTGTGCCAAACGTTTGTGCGATCGACATGGATACAACAGGAACTTGGCCGTTCGGGAGGCGTCCTGAAGATCAGGTAGCAACCCGCTTCCTTGCGATGTTCCTTGATATGCAAGCTGAATTCCAGGGGAAGAAATACCATCTTGACCTGCTCAACGATCAGTCCCTCTGGGAGCACGCGCCTATCGAGCCCAAGACGCCTCCGAATCCACTCAAGAATGACAAGGATTTTCTCCAGGACTTTCCATATTTGGCTGAGCCATGGTAGTGGACATGCCTAACCAGACCAGTGATTACGACAATGAACTCGAACGCATCACCCGGCTAATGGCGGCGTGTGAGCGGGACGCGCTCGCGAAACCTGCGGACAGCGAGAGTGCGACGAAATTCGTCTATCTCATGTATCAGCGGGCGTCGTTGGCTGGAAGTTTGACGGAATTGGCCGCTCTCGAGACTGCGATCACGGCTGCAATTGAGGCGATCGGTCCTGCGGGAGATCTTTATTTTCTTAAGGCCAACCTTGATTTCAAGCTTCACCGGCTTGGAGCTGTAAAACAAGACCTCGAAACTGGACGGGGTTTGAAGGACAGTCCACAGGGAAAGGCTTTGCAGGCTGACCTCGACTTTCAAGAAGGCAGGTACGGCGAATCACGACGCGGATATGAGGCACTCATACAGGATGAACCAACTTGGGACAATCTCGCCAGGCTCGCCCATCTTAAATTCAAGTTGGGGGACTTTGCCGGTGCTGAGCAATGCTATATCGACGCCGAAAACGAACTAACCGCCAAGGAAATGCGAAGCTTTGCCTGGGTTCAATTACAGAGAGGACTGGTAGGCCTCAGGCGCGGCTTATATAAAGAGGCCGAGAATCACTATCGAATGGCTGCCTTGGCTTACTCAGGTTACTGGCTTGTCGATGAACACATGGCCGAACTGTGCGGTGCGCTGGGGAGATTCGATGAGGCCGTTGACCTGTACCGGAAAGTTATTTCCGCTGTACCCAGGCCAGAATTTCAGCAAGCGCTTGGCGAGCTCTATCAGTCCATGGGGCAGCCCGAACAGGCCAAACCTTGGCATGACCAGGCGCTCTCCACGTACCTGGACTCGGCGCAAAAGGGTGAAGTTTGCTACTACCATCACCTGACAGATTTCTACTGCGACGTGGTCCACGATGGAGAGGAAGCCGTGAAGTGGGCGCGCAAAGATATAGCACTCCGTAGAAATTTCTCTACGCTGGCAGCCCTGGCTTGGGCCCTCTATCGTGCGGACGAGCTTGAGGAAGCCGTCGAAACCATGGATGAGGCAACTTCGTCGGGTGCGGTCGACGCGCACCTGTTTTTCCAGGCTGGAACGATATATCAAGCTGCGAATGGGAATGGCAAGGGCAACAAGTATCTGCGAATGGCAGCCGAGATTAACCCGCATTATCACGATTTTCATGCCCATCGATGAATTGGAAAAAAGGGGAGCGTCACCATGAAACCCATAGTCAGAAAATCCGCCTATTTGTTCGCAATTGTCGTGTTAATCGTTGTTCTCCTCGTGCTTCGCGCATGGTGGGTCCATCGGGGACCACAACCCGGCACGGTGCTGGATGAGGCCAGGCTGGCTAACCGCCCTGCGAGTTCGTTTCCTGCAGCCGATGAAGATTATTTCCATGACATGGACCGGAATAAAGATGGCGTGGTCACTCTCACTCCGGAGGAGGTCAAAGGGCGGAACACCTGGTTGGTGTGGACGGGCGGCAACGATCGCCTTTGGAACCATCTGACGAACGACAGTTTTGGAGTGCTCGATTTCTTAAAGACTCTCTCGTCCCACCCAAGTCTAAAGTTCAGCAGAGATAATCGATGGAGCTACTTGGGCTTAGTCAATGAGCCCTGCTTTGAGAAAGCTACCGGGCCGGACCCGGAACGTTTCGGACTGCGGCTGGATAAACGCTCGCCAAATTGCCCGCCTGATCCATTCGAAAACGAATCGATGTATCCCGGTGTAAAAATCGGTTCGCGAGGCAAGGATCTACCCCCAGGCAAATACTTGCCGAAGACCATGCCCGTAGGTTCGTATTATGGCTACGCAACCGGTGTTGTCGGCCTTCGGCTTTTCCCCAACCCTGATTTCGATGAAAAAGCGGCCAGGGACTGGGACCCCGAGAAGTTTTACACCGATCCCAGCTACTACAATCGCAAAGGCTTGGTTAGGCCGTACAGGGTTGGCATGTCGTGCGCCTTTTGTCATGCAGGCCCAAATCCTATCAAGCCACCAGCTGATCCCGAAAATCCGAAGTGGGAAAATCTTTCAAACAATGTCGGAGCGCAGTATTTCTGGGTCGATCGCATCTTCGACTGGGACGCAGATCCTTCCAATTACATCTTCCAGATGTTTCATACCTCAAGACCCGGATCGCTCGATACATCGCTCGTCTCAACCGACAACATCAACAATCCGCGGACAATGAATGCGATCTACAATCTCTGGCCGCGACTGTTAGAGGCAAAGCGCTTCGGCAAGGAGACACTGGCGGGGGGAAGTCTTAACAACAAGCAGCTCAACGACTTTGTTCCCTCCGATTCACCATTGGCCCAGTTCTTCGTAAAACCGGACACTGTTTATTCGCCGCGAGTTCTCAAAGATGCAGCCGATTCGGTCGGCGCACTCGGTGCCCTCAATCGCGTCTATCTCAACATTGGCTTGTTCAGTGAGGAATGGCTGTTACATTTCCGGCCACTAATTGGCGGCAAGAAAATCACTCCGATTGAGATTGAGGTTGCGCGCAAGAATTCGGCCTATTGGGAAGCCACAGAAGCGCAAACCGCCAACATGGCTCTATTCTTCCTTAAAACCGCGACTCCGCACAAATTAAAAGATGCGCCCGGAGGCATGAAGTATCTTGGCAACCCCGATAAAGACAAGGAGTATGCAAAGAAGCTCAATCAGGGCAAGATTGTCTTTGCGGAGAATTGCGCTCGCTGCCATTCGAGCAAACTGCCAACACCCGCGGAGGGTCTCGATCCGGACGGGTGCGCTGGACCTGACTACCTGAAGTGCTGGAACAAGTACTGGGCTTGGACCAAGACCGAAGATTTTAAGTCGAAAATGCGGGAGAAGGTCCTAGCTCCGGACTTCCTTGAGGGCAACTTTCTCTCCGCCGAACACCGGGTCCCAGTCACACTATTGAAGACCAATGCCTGCAGTCCCCTCGCCACCAATGCCATCCGAAACAATATTTGGGACAACTTTTCTTCAGAGACGTATAAGCAACTTCCGTCGGTCGGGTCTATTGGGGTCATAGACCCTATAACGGGAGAGCCAAAAACCTATGACCTGCCGGGCGGAGGCCGTGGGTTCACGCGGCCTGCGTCGCTGGTAAGTCTGTGGTCAACTGCGCCATTTCTTCTAAACAACAGTATGGGCAAGAGCAGCGAAGCCAAGAACGATAAATACACGTATGACTACAATCCTGTGCCTTCAGTCGAGAAACGCATGGAGTATTTCGAAGATGGCATCACAAAGATGCTTTGGCCGGAGAAGCGGGACAAGGACCTATTCCTGCACGATCACGGCGTGATCGATCGCACGACCGAGACTAGCTACCTCCGCATCTCACCCGGTTACGTACCCGAAGGTCTCCAAGGCTGGGGGAAGTGGCTGCTGCCGGGTGTATTCAAGAAAAGCGGACTGGAGGGGACCGACAGCTCGGGCGAGAACACGAGGGTCGAAGACGGTGGCATTGAGATTGGTCCGATTCCGAAGGGCACTCCTGTCGGCTTGCTGGCTAACTTGATGGTAAGGCCAGAAGAAAAGGACCTATGGGGGAGGCTTAAACACGACCGCAAGGTTCTGCATCTCCTGCTCGAAATCAACAAGGATTTGAAACAACTCCCTCCGAACCCTACCAATGAAGATGCTGAAAGAATACTTAAACCTCTCGCTGCACAATTGATGGAGTTAAGCAAGTGTCCGGATTACGTTGTCAACCGCGGGCACTACTTCGGCACCGGTTACGATCAGGAAACTGCTCTCAGCGATGAGGACAAGAAAGATCTGATCGAGTTTCTGAAGACCTTCTGAGTTGGAAACATATGACCGATGCGCAATTTGAATACATTGTCATAGGCTCCGGCGCAGGCGGCGGTCCGCTCGCCGCCAACCTGGCGAAGGCGGGTTTCAAGGTCTTGCTGATGGAAGCCGGCGGAGATCCCTGCTCGGAAAGCGAAGCCGGTCGTCTCATGTACGAAGTTCCGATATTCCACGGCCTTTCGACGGAATACAAAGAATGTCAGTGGGATTATTTCGTCCGGCACTACGCCGATGATACCAAGCAAAAACAAGACAAGAAGTTTGTGTCGAACGATCCGGTTAGTAAAGCAAGCGTAAATGGCGTTTGGTATCCGCGCGCGGGAACTTTGGGCGGCTGCACCGCCCACAATGCAATGATCACAGTGACGCCACAGGATCAGGACTGGAACTACATAGCAGCCCTTACCGGAGATGAAACCTGGTCCGCCGAAAACATGAATAAGTATTTTGCGCGCCTGGAGAACTGCTGTTATGTCGCGCGTCCCGGCAGCTTCAAATACATTCTGAATGGTCTCCTCTGGTCGGTCATCGCTCTGCTGAAAGGGCGCAAAGATTGGCAGGACTGGGCTCACGGACATGGTTTTAGCGGATGGCTAACCACCAGCGAAGCCAATCCGCATCTCGTTCTCAAAGACAAAGTAATTCTGAGGCTCCTCTTTAAGGCGATCAAACTGGCGCTCAAAACTGGGCTTGAACACCCATTTCTTGCCCTGCTCACACGTCTCGATCCTAATGACCTGCGTAGTGGCATTGACATGCGCGAGGGCTTGGCCTTTACACCCTTAGCGGTAGCCGATGGGAAACGAAATGGTCCGCGAGAGTTTGTCGTGAAAACGGCGGAAGCCCATTCGAATCTCACGATCTGGAAACATTGCCTGGCAACGAAAATCCTGTTCGAAAAGCCTGACCCGCCAGCATTGCCGCGGGCGATCGGCGTAGAGTTCTACCAGGGAAAGCACCTCTATGAAGCGGATCCCGCCGCTCGCGCGCAAGGTCCAGAGGCAACTCCTCCCGCCACAAGCCAGGCTTTTGTGTCACGGGAGGTCATTGTCGCCGCCGGTGCTTTCAACAGCCCTCAACTTCTCAAGCTGTCGGGAGTAGGGCCGGAGAGGGAACTTCGCGACCTTCAAATAGATCTTGTCGCTGACTTGCCTGGCGTAGGGGAGAACTTGCAAGACCGTTACGAAGTGGGAGTTATAGCAGAGTTCGAGAATCCCTTCGCGTTGTTGAAAGGGGCCACATTTGGCCCACCCAGCCAAGGTGCTCCCCCCGATCCTTCTTTCCTGTTGTGGGAGAAAGGGCAAGGCCTGTACACATCGAATGGCACACTAATAGGAATACTGAAGCGCTCCGAGAAAATCCGATTAGAACCTGACCTGTACATCTTTGGCTTGCCCGGATTCTTCCACGGGTACGAACCAGGTTATTCGCAGCTGTTTGAACGCTATCGCAACCGATTCACTTGGGCCGTATTGAAGGCCTACACAAACAACCGAGCGGGGCGGGTAACGTTACAGTCAAAGGATCCTACCAAGTGGCCGCGTATTGATTTTCATTACTTCTGCGAGGGTACTGACACGAAGGGAACCGATCTTGACGCCGTCGTTGAGGGAGTCCAATTCGTGCGCGAGATGAACAAAAGTCTTGGAAGTGTCAATGAACTCTGTCCGGGCCCGGCTTACGACACTCCACAACAACTGCGGGAATTCATTCAAAGAGAAGCTTGGGGCCATCATGCATCCTGTACCAACAAGATCGGCGCGGATGACGATCCGATGGCGGTACTCGACAGTCGATTCTGCGTAAGAAAAACGAAGGGTTTACGGGTAGTGGATGCCTCCGTGTTTCCCAAAATACCGGGATATTTCATCGTATCGGCGATTTACATGATTAGCGAGAAAGCGGCGGATCTCATAATCGAAGATGCACGTCGTGATTCTTTATTGCCTTTACCGGACCGGGCGCCTGAGGCCCTCGCAAGCCTCACGTAATCAGCCCTCTCGGGGTTTTCGGAGGTCGGGGGGTATGAAATCGTCTTGTTCGATCTATTCGGCTCGTCCAATCCGGAGCGTAAAATCTTCGACGTGAGACCTTTTTGGCTCCTTATTCCCATACGATAACAATCGGATTTAGAGTCTGTGACAAAACTCCGTTGTAGCAGGGTAGCGTTCCGGCATTCCACTGCTCTTGGGGATCTTCGCATGGCTGCCGTGCTTGTTCCTGATACGTTGTTGGGTTTGATCGAACCGCTTCTCCCCAAGCTTCATTCGATTCGGTTAGCGACGCTCGTGGCGCAGCCCCCCGTTGCGATTAGGTTGCCGGCCGTGTCCAGGATTTGAAGGGCAATTTGATCAGTGAACGAGTCGCCGTCAATGCTAACCTGGATGGCGCGTGTGAGCCTGTGTGTTTGTATCCAGACCCCGGTAGCACTAAAGACGAAGGCGTCGGTGACCGCGCTGTAATCGTGGCCCTGGGTGTGCCGCCAAACTCCCAAACCGGGGGTGGCCAGGGAGGGGAGCTGGCCTGCGGTGATTACGGTTGCCGTACCCCCTTCGGAGAACGTGAACACGGCAGGGAACGTCCTCAGCGCCTGACCCGTGTTACAGTCGCGGACCGTGACCTGCAAGCGCCATGCTCCTTCGAGACCTCTTTGAGCATTGTCGTCATCGGATTGAGCGTGAGCTGCTATTCCCGACCCCAAGAAAAGCATGCCGGCTAGAACCAATACTGCCGTTCGACCGGAAGCCGCAAAGCGATTCGGATTTCTTAACGTCATCTGCCTTCTCCTTCTTGTTGTGAATGTCGCTACTGGTTTGCGCCGGAATGGGCGACAAGGGGGGCATCGTAACATCGGCGAGCATTGATAAACATAGAAGGAATCTGAAGTTAATCTGTAGTTTTTCTGAAGCGGTGATAGCATGGTTCGCCCGGTGTGGCGATCTGGACTATGTCGCAGCCTGATTCACAATTAACCTTCAAATTCGATGAGTTCGAGCTCGATTTATCGGCCTACGAGCTGCGCCGAAGCGGACAGCCGGTCCATCTTGAGCGCCGCCCCATGGACCTGCTCATCATGTTGCTGCAACGCCGTAATCAGCTCGTCTCGCGAGACGAGATCGCAAGAAAGTTGTGGAACCCAGGCGTATTCGTTGATGTCGAAATGGGAGTCAATACAGCGATTCGTAAGCTACGGCAGGCTCTCCAGGATTCACGCGATTCACCAGCATTCATTGAAACCATTTCAGGCAAGGGCTACCGTTTCATTGCTCCGGTCAACGCGGTTCCTGTCAACCGGCCAGAGGGCATCGAATCAATTGCAGTGCTACCCTTTGCGAATGAAAGCAGCGATCCCGATGCGGAATACTTGAGTGACGGCATTACCGAAAGCCTCATTAGCAATCTCTCGCAAATCTGCAGCTTGCGCGTAATCGCGCGCAGTACGGTGTTCCGGTACAGAGGAAAGGACACTGACCCTCAAAAGGCCGGCAACGATCTTCACGTTCGCGCCGTGGTCTCGGGGAGATTACTGCAGCGCGACCGTACCCTAATCGTCCGGGCCGAACTGATGGATGTTGCCACGGGCGCGCAGCTGTGGGGTGCCCAATACAACCGGCATGCGGAAGACGTTTTTGCCCTCCAGGAAGATCTTTCCAGAGAAATTGCTGAGAAGCTACGGCTGCAGTTGACCGGAGATGACAAGCAGCGTTTGACGAAGCGCTACACGGAGGACGCCGCCGCGTATCGGCTTTACCTGAAGGGACGCTACCACTGGAACAAGCGGAACCCGGAAGACTTTCGGAAAGCGGCTGAGTACTTCCGCCAGGCTCTCGAGAAGGACCCAGGTTATTCGCTGCCATACGTAGGCTTGGCTGACACCTACGCCTATTTGTCGTTTCTCAATGTCGTTGCCCCAAGGGAAGCCATGCCGAAAGCGAAGACTGCCGCTGAAAAAGGGTTGGAGATAGACGAAGGCCTCGCAGAAGCGCACGTATCAATGGGATACATCAGTTTCACCTATGATGGGGATTGGCCAGCTGCCGGAAAGCACTTTGAGCGGGCCCTTGCCCTGAATCCGATTTATACCAGAGCTCACACGTTCTATCCTTTCTATCTCAGCTCTCTCGGGCGATCAGAGGAAGCCTTGGAGGTGGCGAAACGCGCCCTAGATCTCGATCCTGCTTCTCCCGCCGTCAGCCATAGCCTGGCCGTACAGCTTTACCTCGCACGGAAATTTGAACAAGCTATTGAGCAGGCTCATGACACGCTGGAAATGGATGCGAATTTTGCGATTTCATATGCAGTGCTAGGAGAGGCATATCTCTCGAAAGAAATGTATCGAGAGGGTCTTTCCGCGCTCGAAAAGTATTCAGCACTAACCCGAAACAGCTCCCTCTCTCTTGCCCTTCTTGGATACGGGAATGCTCGGACAGGTGAGCATCAGAAGTCGCTCAAGATCATCAGTGAGCTTAAGGCAGCTTCGGAGCGGAGTTTTGTACCTGCACTTTTCGTCGCACTGGTTTACACCGGCCTGGAAAACAAAGACCAGGCCTTCACTTGGCTAGAAAAAGCTTACGAGGAGCGATTCAATCGCCTCGCTTACCTCAATGTAGATGCGCTCTGGGACCCCATTCGCTCAGATCCACGATTCGCCGACCTTCTTCGATGCGTCGGTATCCCGCCGTAAGCTCGTTTCACCGATATGGCCTATCGAGTTCCATTCACCGTGTATTGGGGCGTCCTCAAGATTCCTAGTTGAAACGCGTCACATCGGCCAAGGTCAATCTCACGCCAAGTTAACGCCCCCACTTCGGTGTGCAACGCCCTATGCGCGCATTTGGATTTCGGCCAGTTGTCCCCCTCTCGGCCTCTGGGAATTTCAAGTGGCTGATCTCCGTCGGAGAATAGGTCGCTGCGATCTGAGAGGGTTTTGGTACGGGCTCTTAGGCAATAGTTCAGAAAGAAGAGATTCCGAAAGCAGGCCGCCGAGGACGCAAGAACTTGATTTTTCGAAATTCGTTTGTGCTTCAAGTGACTGCAAAGCCACGATCCGCCCGATGCCCGTTTGTGGACAACTCTTAGGTACACGGAAGACGCAGGTGCGGATTTTTCAACCAAGTTTCTGGCCATCTGTTTCGTTATATGATTTGGGCGAGGTGCAGCGATGCTGAAATCACTGAAACGGTTCTCTGCAATCTCCTGCCTCTACGCAGCATGGCTTTTGTGCATGGCTGCGCTGTTATTTTCTGCATCGCCAACTCTGGCGCAAAACAAGCCGGTGCACGTCATTGCCTTCGGCGCCCATCCCGATGACTGCGACCTCGGCGCGGGAGGCATTGCGGCCAAATACGCAATGCTCGGTCACAAAGTGAAGTTCGTATCGCTAACGAATGGAGATGTTGGACATCAATCAGAACACGGAGAAGAACTAGCTAAGCGTCGGCGTGCGGAAGCGCAGGAGGCGGGACGACGCATCGGCATCGAGTACGAGGTACTCGACAATCACGACGGCAAGTTGCTACCCACACTCGAGGCTCGCGAACAAGTCATCCGGGAAATTCGGCAATGGAAGGCGGATATTGTCATCGCCCCCCGGCCCAATGACTACCATCCCGATCACCGATACACAGGAGTGCTGGTGCAGGATGCCTCATAC
>Ga0068856_100000734_pt1 | contig 35572 bp, 54 predicted proteins | sample KBSCornC62_FD_66595 | JGI IMG/M metagenome (GOLD analysis project Ga0068856, IMG submission 66595) | Corn rhizosphere microbial communities from Kellogg Biological Station, Michigan, USA - KBS Corn C6-2 | ecosystem: Host-associated > Plants > Roots > Rhizosphere > Soil ...
CCAGCGGGGCCGCTACTTCCGCGGGCGCTTCTTCCGCATGGGCCTCGACGACTCGTGCCGCCTGCGCCTCGGCGTTGACGTCGACAAAAGCGCCGACACCTTCCGAACGCGCTACGAAAGCTTGATGCACGTGCCCTCGGCGTCGTGGCCTGCCGAGGCGCGCGACTACGCACTGCTCGACGCGCGGCTGCACTGGCAACTCGCGGTGCGCCAGGCCGAAGACGAGGCGCGCGCGCCCATCCGTCGCGGCTGCGACGTTTACGCCGACGCGGGCCGGCAGACGTGGGCCTCGTGGTCGCTCGCGCTGATGCGCATCGACGGTTTCTGGACTGACCCCACCGTCGCGCGCGCCGTCGGCGAGGCACTCGAGAAGCGGCTCGCGGCAGAGCGTGACGCGCTCATCGCCGCCGGTCTCGTGCGCGCGCCTGTCCTGCGGCCGCGTGCGAAGACGTGGACAAAGCCTTCCGTCGACACGGCGGTCGTGCACGCGCGCGTCGCCGCCGCCTTCGCGGCGATGGGGCGCGACCCTCCGCGGAACGACGTCACCGAAGCGCAGGCAGCGCGCGGCGAGACCGAGGGCAACATCAGCGCTGACAAGCTGGCGCTCGAGATCGCCGGCGTGCAGGACCCTCTTCTCCTCGCGTTCCGCCGCTACAAGGGCGCCGACAAGATCCGATCGGGGATGAAGAAGATCGACAACGGCGGCGCGCGCCCCGTGCACAGCGAGCCGCAGACGATCGTCGACACGGGACGCACCGCGTGGAAAGGCCCGAACCTCCAGCAACTCGCGAAGGAGGAGGGCCAGCGCGAGTGCTTCGTGCCTTCGCGCGGGATGCTTCTCGCGAGCATCGACTACAACCAACTCGAGCTCTGCGCGCTCGCGCAGGTTTGCCTGTGGATGTTCGGCGAATCGCGGATGGCCGAACTGATCAACGCGCGCGTCGACTTGCACTGTGACCTAGGCGCGCGGTTCCTTTCGATGCCGTACGACGAGTTCTCGGCGAAGAACGAAGCCGAGGACACGACGGCGATGGACATCCGGCAGTTCTCCAAGGAAGGGAACTTCGGCTTCCCGGGCGGCATGGGCATCGCGCGCTTCATCGACTCCGTCATGGCGAAGGACTACTTGCGCCATCTGCGGCACCTCTTCACCGAGGGTACCGTCAAGGCGCTGCGCGACGCGTGGTTCGCCTCCTACCCGGAGATGCGCCCTTACTTCGAGTGGGCGTCGCACGTCGACAAGCGCGAGAAGCAGATCGTGCAGTTCGCCTCGGGGCGAGTGCGCGGCAACGTCGGCTTCTGCGACGGAGCGAACGGCAACTTCCAAGGGCTCGCCGCCGACGGCGCGAAGGATGCGCTGAACCATCTCACGCGCGCCATGTGGGCCGAGCCGAGCTCGCCGCTCTTCGGCTGCCGCATGAAGGTCTTCGTGCACGACGAGTTCGTCTTCGAGGTGCCCGAGGCGACCGCGCACGAGGCCGTGCACGCCGCGTACGACCTCGTCATGACCCGCATGGGGCTGTGGATGCCGAGCATCGCGATCCGCGGCTCGATGTGCCTCATGCGCCGCTGGCGAAAGAAGGCGAAGGCGTACGTCGTCGACGGCCGTCTCCGCCCCATCGAGGACAAACCGGACTTCAAGGCGAAGTTCGGACTGGAGAGAGCATGACGACGACAGCCGCGCCGCCCGCAACCGACGACGTGCAGCCGAACGTGTACCGCGTGGAGATCCTCCCCGGCGCGCCGTGGAAGCTGCGCGACGGCATCATGCCCGACGTCACGATGGGCGTGCGCCGCCCCGGGCCGGATCTCGTCGAGGTCGCGCTCGTCCCGAGCCTGGGCCTGTCGTGGCAGAAGGCCGAGACCGTGCCGCGCCCGTCGAAGATCAAGGACCTCGTCCTCGAGCACTTCGACGTGTCGCTCGGCGCGTTCGACACCGTCGAGCAGGACATCCTGGGCGGCCGGCAGATGCTTCTCTTCACGTTCCACTACCCGCCGTCGCTGATGCCGCCGAACGCGCCGGCGCCGCGCGCCCCGCCGAAGTCCCCGTCGAACGGCGGTGGCCGATGATCCGCCTCGTGATCCGCACCACATGACGGACCACGCCGAAAATCATCCTGTCGAGGGGATCACATGCACGCGGTAACAAAAGAGCGGCCGCAGGGCTGGCGCACGCCCTTCCCGATCTTCATGGCGCTACACCGCGAGTTCAACTTCACAGTCGACGCCGCCGCATCGCCCGAGAACGCGCTGCTCAAGCGTTTCTGGACGGAGGACGACGACGCGCTGAAGCAGGACTGGGCCGGAGAGCGCGTGTTCTGCAATCCGCCATGGGGGCAGATTCCCAAGTTTCTCGCGAAAGGTCTCATTCACCAACACACGGCCTTCATGTGTTTCCTTCTGCCCGCATCGACCGATACCGCTTGGTATCACGATCTCGCTAAGCACTACTGGAAAGAGAACTTCCGCGGCCGTGTGCAGTACGTGCCGCCGCCCGGCGTGAAGAAGTCGCAGCCTCCCGCCGGGAGCATGCTGTGCCTCCTCGGGCCGGGTTGGCTCCCGGCGAACCTCGGCGTCAGAACGCGCTGTGGGAAGTCGGGCATCGTCCTCGCGCCGTCGTGACGCTCGACCCGAAAAGAGGCGACCGTGTCGTATTCGTGGCCCGACGGAAAGAACCCGAAGAGCGCTGAAGCTGTCTGCAATAAGTGTATCAAGGAAGGCAAGCAAGCCAGACTTTACACAGTCATTCTAACTGTCTTGCGGCTCGCGCAGGACGCACACGACGAAGCCGCGGCGCTCCGACGCGAAGTGCGCGCGCTCCGGCGAGAGATGAGGGGGATCGAATGAGGAAAGTAGCCGAGGGCGAGCTCACGCCCGCCGAGCGCGAGACGCTCGAGATGCGCGATAGCGGCATGGGCCTTCGCGCAATCTGCGATGCGCGCGACGTCACGTACGGCTTCACGAAGCGCCTGCTCGCGAGCGCGCGCAAGAAGCGCGCGGCGAAAGCCGGTGCCGTGTGAGCCGCCCTCAGATGCACGAGCTCACCGTGTGCTTCGATCCCGGCAAGCACACGTATGGCATCGCGATGTTCGACGGGCGACGCATGATCGCACTCGACACGCGTTCGGTGCACTCGAGGGCGCGCCCCGTCGACGAGCAGGAGATGCACTGGCGTGTCGGGCGCGACGCCTTCGGGTGGGTCAACCAAGTGCGCGACATGCATGCTGCCATGGCGCACTCGCCGACGCAGAACGCGGCATCCGTCCGCGTCATCGTCGAGTGGCCGCGGATCTATGACAACGGAGATGGCAGCAAGGATCCGAACGCGCTGCTCTGGCTGTGCGCGTCGATCGGCGCCTTCGCCTCGCACTTCTCGACGCCGCCGATCCATGTCGCGCCGGCGGCGTGGAAGGGGCAGGTGCCGAAGGAAGTCATGACGAGCCGGATTCTGAAGCGCTTCGCATGTGATCCCCAGGAATGGATCCTCTGCGAAACGTTGGAAAAACTGCGCGGAACGAAGGCGCATCATGCGCTCGACGCCGCTGGCATGGGCCTCTGGGCCTCGGGGAGAATGGGATGACGACGCCGACGACGATCACGAACGATGCACTCGCCGCTCTCCTGCCTCGCCGCGCCGAGCGCGCCGTGCAGGAACTCTTTCTTCGCGCGGCCGCTCCGAAAGTCCTGCGCACGGCGCGCAAGTTCGACTTCCTCGGCGACGTCGACGACCTCGTACAGATCGCCAACATGACGCTCATTCACGTGCTCGCGCAGGCGCGCAGTTCGTGGGACCCGTCGCGGGCGAAGTGGACGACCTATGCGGACGTGTGCGCGAAGTTCGCGATCATCAACTTCGGCCGGCGCACGGCGTTCGACCGCGCGATGGCGCGCCTCGACGCGCCGCTCGTCGATGACGAGGACGGCGCGGGCATGGTCGAGAGCGTGCCTGACGAACGCACGCGCGACCCCGCCGAGGCGATGGCCGTGGAGTCGATCGTCGACACGATCTTCGAGGCGTCGCCGACGGCGCAGAAGTACGAGGCCGCCGTCCGCGCGATGATCGACGCCGCGCTGAACGACGGCACGCGCAAGGCTGCGTCGCTGGCGTCGGGATTTTCGCAGCCGTACGGCGATATGGTTTGGCGCCGCGTCGTCGCGGAGGCCGGCCCGGCGCTCGCGCGCACCGAGGAGCACCGTGCTGTGGCCACAGCGGCGAGGCGCGCGGTGGCCGCAGAGGCGAAGCGCGTCAGCGGCGCGAAACGCCGGCGCGCGCGCAGCGCCGCGGCGGCAGCGTGACCGCCCTCGAGCGGGCGAAGGAGCTCGCGCTCGGGTGGAAGGGCGCGCGGCCATGCGTGAACTGCCGCGCGTCGTGGGGCGAGCACGTGCGCGCGCCGAGGCGCACGTGCGCGAACTACGCGCCGATGGACGCCGAGCAACACATGCGAGCGGTGTTCCGATCGTGCATCGCGGAAGTCGAGATCATCGACGAGACGGGCGGCGCGCGCGACGTGCATGACGACGACACGCAGGGAGACCGCGGCGATCGCGGCCAAAGGGGGATCAGATGACGAACTCGATGAAGTGCATTCGGTGCGAGCAGGTTTCCGTCATGGTCGGGCCGAGCGGCGTGTGCCGCTTCTGCACGGACGCTGAGGCTGTGCCATCGCCGTCGGTGACGCACGCGGCCGCGCTTGATCAGTTCCGCCGCGCGTTGGACGTGCCGCCCATGTCGCCGAGCGATCCGGTGAACCACCCCGCCCACTACAGGACCGCGGCGGGCATCGAGAGCATCGACGTCATCGAGGCGTTCGGTCTCGGCTTCCGGGCCGGGAACGCGGTGAAGTACATACTGCGCGCCGGCAAGAAGGATCCGAAGAAGCACATCGAGGATCTCGAGAAGGCCGCTTGGTACGTCGCGCGCGAGATCGCCGCGCTGAAGCGGGGCGGCGCGTGAAGACGGCCGCGGCGCTCGCCGCGCTTCTTCTCGCGGGATGCGCGACACCCGTCGGCTTCGAGCGCGCCACGCTCCGCGGCGTCGGCGCGGCCACGCCGCACGACACGAAGGAAGCGCTCGACGCCTTCGCCGCGCGCGCCGGAGAGGTCTTCACGTGGCCCGATGGGCGCCGCGTCACGGACACGGACGCGCGCGATCTGCTCAGCGACGTCGAGGTCTACTACACGACGGATCCGATCGACTGGATTCCCGTGGAGGACGGCTACATCGTGACCGGCTACAGCTACGGTGGCCTCGATGTGATCCTCGTCGACGACAAGCGAACGAACGCGTCCAACAATGCGCTCGTGCATGAGCTCGTGCACACGCTTCTCTGGACGATGCGCGGCAATGACGCGCCGAAGCACGAGCAGGATCCGAGCGGCCTCTGGACGCCGAAGACGTCAGCGTGGATCGACGACGTGATGGCGTCGCTGGCGCGCGTGAAGTGATCCGCGCGCCGCAACACGGCGAAGGGGCGCCCGAAAACAGAGGAAAAGGGGATCACATGAGCAAGTTCAAGGTCGGCGACCGCGTCATCGACCACGAGAACGACACAGGGACAGTCGTGATCGCGCGCGAGGGCAGCGCTTACATTGACGTCGTTTATGACGATCCCAGTCTCGGTCTCATGACATCCATGGACGGTGACGCCTTCTCGGCGCTCGTCGAGGGGCGCAGCGCCCTCGACGTCCCCTTCGCCCTCGTGCCCGGCGGCAAGTCCCCCGTGCGCGCGACGGAGGGCGCGGCGGCGGTGGACCTGTTCGCTCGGATCGCACCAATCCAAGACAAGGACGTTGGGAACTGGCCGCTTCAGGAGCACTACAAGACATCGGACGACGCTGGCGTCTGGAGTCAAGAGATCCCGGCGATCGTGGTCGATAGCGACCACCTCGACGTGCACGTCGAACGAAAGCACTGCGGACACTTCGCGCCCGTCGGCGACGTCGCGGTGGTCGGCTCGACCCAGATCGGCACGATGGCGGTACGCGTTCCCCTCGGCGTTCGCTTCGCGATTCCCGCCGGTCACGTCGGCCTGCTCTTCTCGCGGTCGTCGCTGGGCAAGCGCGGCCTCGTCATCCCGAACGGCGTCGGGGTTATCGACAGCGACTACCGCGGCGAGGTGTGCGCGCTGCTTCAGAACCTCTCCGGCGAGGACGTCGTCATCCGCGACGGTGAGCGCATCGCGCAGTTGGTGATTTTGCCGCTGCCCGCGGTGGCCTTTCGCGAGGTCGCGGAGTTGGACGACACGGCCCGAGGCGAGGCGGGGTTCGGCTCGACCGGATCCGGTGAGGTGAAGTGATGCAGACCTGCATGGATTGCGAAGCGCCTCTGATCACCCCGGGAGCAAAGCAACGCGGCAAGTGCGGCGCGTGTCTCGTCGCGAACGAGACGCCGCCCGACGCCTCGCCCGACGCCTCGCCCGACGCCTCGCCCGACGCGCCGCCCGACACCGAGACCTTCACCGCGAAGGTCGGCACGGTCGAGTGGGCCCGCATCAAGCACATTCGCGGAGAGCAAGTGATTCACGAATCAGACCTCGGTCTTAGGCGCGAATCAAACCCGCTTTATGGCGGTGCGCAGGCGGAGGGCTGGATCGTCAAGCCTGCCGAGCCCCCGCCGCCACCGACCCTCGACGAGGCGCTCGACGTGCTCCTGAACGCATATAACACCGGCAACTTCACGAAGGCCGTGGACATCCTTAGCCGCGCCGGGCGCCTGCCGAAAAAGGACGGTGAGAAGTGAAAGACAGCAACGGTTGCTGGTGCGGTAACGCGCCTAACTGTGTGGCCGCTTGCCTCGAATCCCAACTCGCCGCCGTGACGAAGGAACGTGACCACTGGCGCGAGGCCGAGCGGAAGGCCCACGACGACGCCATGCAAGCGTTCAAGCAGCGCGACGCCGCCCTCGCCCGCGTCGACTCAGCGGAGCGCTGCATCGTCGAGGGCAGCGAGTACACCGATTGCGTGAAGGCTGAACGCGACGCCCTCCGCGCCGAGAACGCCGCCCTGCACATGGCGCTCGAAGAGCGCGACGCGCGGGCGCTGCGCTACATGCAGGACGAGGGCGCCCTCCGCGCCGAGGTTGACGCCCTGAAGGCGGAGCGCGACCTTGACGCGAAGGATTGCCGGCAACGGCATGCCGACGATGAGGCGGAGTACGACCGACTCCGCGCCGAGGTCGACGCCTTGAAGGCGCGGCTCGCCAAGACAGAGGCGGCTTTTCGGGCGCTCGTCGAGGCCACCACCGCGCGCGACGGCGGTTACCGTCTGCCGAAGCACGAGCAACTCATGGACGCGCGGGCATTCGTCGAGGCGCTCGACGCGGAGGTGAAGTCGTGAACGCGCCGAAGACCAGCGACGACGCGTCCCTCATGACCGTCGCGGAGGCCGCGCGAGAACTCGCAATGAGCGAGACCTACGTGCGCGAACAACTCGTCTACACGTCGCGCGTGCGCTCGGTGCGCTTCGGCGCGCGGCGCGTGCGCCTCGTGCGCGAGGACGTTCAGCGCGTGAAGCGCGAAGGGGTGCCGGCGTGAGCACGAAGTTCAAGGTCGGCGACCGCGTCGTCACCACGTGCGAGTGTCCCGTCTGTGAGCCGATTAGGGGGCATGTCGGTTTCGTCGAGAGCATACAGTTTGAGGGCTGGCTCTTCCTGAGGTTCCAAGCCGACGCCGGTTCGTGCACACGCTCGTTCTCCGTCGACCTCGTCGAGCACGCGCCCGAAGCCGCCGGCGAGCCCGAGGAGGCCGAACTCGTGACGTGGGTGAACTCTCGCGGCTTCATCGTCCACGGGTCGCCCGACATCGCCGACACGACCGACGGGTACGCTCGCCGCGAGTCGATGTTCCTCCTCAACGGCGAGTGGAGCGGGTGGCACGCGCCGGGCGAGCCTGACCTCGATCGTCGCGACGAGGGTGAGGCCGTTCTGTGGGTTGCGGGCGTTCGGCGCTAATCGCCGGCCGGCGGCTTGATCGCCCTCGCCATCGCCTCCGCGGCCTGCTCCATGCCTTTCCTGCGAACGTGCAAGTACACCCGCTGCGTCATGCTCGGATCCGAATGGCCGAGCACCGCCGCGACGACCTTGTTGTCGACGCCCTGCTCGATGAGGAGCGACCCGGCGCCGTGCCGAGCGTCATGCACACGCTTGTGTGGCATCCCGAGTTCACGCAGGATGCGCGACCACGCGCTGCCTACGCCGCGCTCGGGCACCGGCGAGCCGTCGGCCATCGTGAAGACGAGCGCGTCGGGTGGGCGCCCCTCGACGAGCGGGCGAAGCATCTCGACGACGTACGGCAGAAGCACGAGGTCGCGCTTCCCCGCGGCGCTCTTCACCTTCACGAGCGCGCATCGATCCGAGACCCACCGGACGAACTCTTCGGGCTGGCGCTTCATCGCGCGCACGGCCTCGGCCTCGTCGTCGCTGTAGTCCTGTAGCTGGGTGCGGATGCGCAGCGTGCTCGTCTCGAGGTCGAGCGCGCCGGCGGTGAGGCCGCGCGCTTCACCTTTGCGCAGGCCCGCGGTGAGGATGACCGAGAAGAGCGGCCCGAGGGGGACGCCGGTGCGGCTCGGCTTCATGGTGCGCAGCGCCGCGAGGACGGTGCGGGTCTGCTCTTCGGTGAGCGGCTCGACCTCTCTGGGGTCGCCCTGCGCGGGGAGCTTCGACATCGACGCGGGGTTGCGGGCGAGCTTGCCCTTCTCGACGGCCGGCTCGAGGGCTTGGCAGAGCAGCGCGCGGATGTCGCGCACGGTGAGGAGCGCGAGCCCTTCGCGCTGCACGAGGCGTTTTAGGAAGCTGGTGATGTCGTCGGCGTCGAGGTCGACGAGGCGAAGCGCACCGATGTGCCGCGTGATGATGTCCGCCCGCCGGCGGTACGCGCGCATCGTCGTCACGCGCACCGAGCCTTCGTGCAGGTCGAGCCACGAAGCGAGGTAGCCGCCGAGCGTGGAGCGGTCGGCGCGTACGTCGAGCCCCGCGGCGTCGGCGCCGCGCAGGCGGAGGAGCTCGGTGACGACCTCGGCCTGGGTGCGCCCATAGACGGTGCGGCGGATGCGGCGCCCGTCGGGGGAGACGCCGAGCGAGATCACGGCGGAGTAGCGCCCATCCGAGCGGAGGAAGATGGAGCCCTCGCCGTGGGCGCGGCGCTTAGCGCGGGGCACCTCAGCCGCCCTTCACGTCGTCGAGCACTTCAAGGATACGCGCTTGGAGAACGTCGCCGTCGAGAACGTCGCGGGCGTAGCGGTCGAACGACGTGGCGACGTCCCTCACGCGGGCGAGCCGCGCCTTCAAGGCGGCGTTCTCGGCGCGGAGGGCATTCCGCTCCGCGAAGCTCGCCTTCTCGACCATCTCTCGCGTCACGAACTCCAGCACAGCGGCGGATGTCTCGTCGTACTGAGGGCCGTAGGCCGTCGAGGCCAACACACCACCCACGCAGACATGCGACTGCCCGCTCCAGTGCTCTGTCCCACAGCGCTCACACTTCATGACTTTCACGCGGCACCTCGTGCTGGGTTTTCGCCTCTGGCCCTGACTTTGTCCACTTTTGACAGCCACTTTGACAGCCTAGCGGCCGGGCTCGGCGATGTCGGCGATGTTAACCGAGCGGGTATGTGCCTGAAAACGTTGCGTCGGCGATGTTGACGGTACTCGGCTACGTTAACCGATTAGATTTCCTAAAGCTCGGACCCTGGCGCGAAAAGCTGAATGAAAAGGAGGACTTAGACGACGGACCGAGCAAAACTGACAGCCGCTTTGACAGCCTACAGGTTCACGACGTGGATCCGCGGGCGCCCGTAGCTCAGTCGGACAGAGCACGCGTTTCCTAAACGTGAGGCCGCAGGTTCGATCCCTGCCGGGCGCGCCAAAAGAAAACCGCCGTTCGCGCGGCGGTTTACGAGATCGTTTCACGTGGAACGCCCGGCGGGGCGCGTCGCGGCGTGGCTACTTCTTCGACTTCTTCGACTTGCCCTTCTCGGCCTCGTAGATCGTCGTGATGTACGCGTAGTCCTTGCCGTGGCCTTCCTTCTTCGCCTGCTCCTTCGCCTTCTCCCACTTCTTCTCGTCGGCGGGCGTCTTCACGATGTTCGTCGGCATGCTGTCCTCCGGGTGTTCGGGCGTCAGAAGAACTTCAGGTTGGCGACGAGGCCGCCGTAGGGGGCGTTGCCGCCGTCGCGAGCGCCCACACGCAGGTACGTCATCGCCTGCGTCGGGAGGGCGTCGCTCGTGTTGATGTCGACCGCGTTGCCGTCGATGAAGAGGACCGCGTTGTGCGACGCGACCTCGGCTCGCAGCGTGTGCTTCTCGCCGTTGATGCAGTCGCTTTGCCCGCCGGTGCCCCATTGCTGCGCGCCGCCGACGTTGAGCGTCAGCGTCGGTACGTCGCCGGTGGCGTTGATCAGCGGGAACACGGCGTTGTTGTTGTTCGCCGAGGTGTTCGACACGAAGAACGGCACCGCGCTCTGCTGAAGGTCGAAGTCGCGCGACATGAAGTCGCATTGAGCGACGAAGGTGTTGCCGGGCGCCTCGAAGGACCCGGTGATGTCGTACTCGAGGGTGTCGGCGCCGCGCGAGAGGCTGCCGGTCGTCGTCAGGATGTAGCTCGAAGGCATCCCGACGAAGTCGAGCTCGACCTGCGCGCCCCACAGCGTCATCGACGTCGTGCTGCCGTCGCCGGTGAAGTTCGTCGAGGCGTCGGCGCTCGCCGCGTAGACGACATGCGTGTTGGTTGCGCTCACCGCCGTGTAGCGGATCGCGCAGCGGTACCAGCCATTGCCGTACGGGATGATCAGCGCGCCGAGGATTCCGGCTTGCTTCGTGAGCACGGTTCCGGCCGAGAGGTCGAACCACGCGAGCGCGTTCGAGATCGTCGTGTTGCCGAGGGCGACCTTCGTCGCAGCGCCGGCCTTCACCCACACGCTGAAGGTGTACGGCGACACGCCGAGCGAGATTCCCTGCGACACACCGCGCGTGCCTGTGCCGGTGTTCGCGATGAAGCTGTCGGCCGTCGTGTCGCCCGAAGGCGCGACGGTCGTGTTGGCGGTGACGCTGCCGCTCACCTTCGTCCAGGACGCGTTGTCGAAGGTCTCGGACTGCAACGCGAGGTTGCTCACGCCGTTCTCTTGCAAGGCGCCCATGACGAAGGTCCCGCCCGCGGCGTTCTCGCGCTTGGCGAGGCGCGGCCAGTTTGGCCCGACGGCGAGCGCCTGGCACACCGTGGGGCTCGTGCTCACGACGCGGTCGAGCGTCGCGGCCGTCGTGCGCGTCATCGTCGTCGGGACGAAGATGCCACCGGCCGACGTCGTGGCGTACGCGCCGGAAAGTTGCGCCATGCGCTGCTTGACGAACGCGGCCCATTGCGCCGCGTCGGTCGTCCCGCCGGCAAACCAGTTGCTCGACTTGTAGACGCGGACGAACGCAACCTCGGCCGTGCCCTTCGTGGCGAAGTCGTTTGTCCCGCCCATCGTAAAGGCGAAGTTCCCGGTCGCGAGCGAGGAGTTGAAGGGCGTCGCGCTCGCGGCGGTGCCGAGCACGCCGTTCACCGCGAAGTTCCACCCCGTCGTCGAGTCGCGATTGACGAGCATGTGCACGAGGTGCCACGCGCCGGCGAGGCATGGCGTCGAGAGGACGCTGCCGGTGCCGCACGTCGCGACGACGGTGGTGGGGTTGTTGAACCCGAAGAACCACCCGTTGGTGCCGAAGCCGTTGCGCTGCCCGCAGACGTTGGACGTCGAGCCGCCGGTGAGTGGCGCGCGCACGAGCGCCTCGACGAGAAAATCCTCGGTGCCGATCTGCAACGTCTTGTCGGACGCCTGGTAGACCTGCGCGTTGTTGAAGAGGACGCTGCGCTCGGTGCTCTTCGTGACCGGCGGGTAACGCCCAGTGCTCGGCGCCGTGCCGGTGTTCGCGATGGCGAGCGAGGGGCCCGCACCACCGACCGAGGGCCACGAGGTGCCGCTGATGTCCTCGGCGCGGTAGCTCCACGACGGCGAGATGGTGACGCTGTTAATCGTCACGCTCTCCGACAGGTTCACGTTGCCCGAGTCGCCGGTGAACGCGCCGAAGAGGAGCGTCGAAGGCGGCGGAACGGGGGTGAACTTGCCGGCCGAAGCGGGCGCGCCGAAGACGAAGGGGCGGGCGGCACCAGGACGCATCAGGTCCCCACGTCGTCGTAGCAGTACGAGTAGAGCGTGCCGTTCGCCGAGGCGACGAAGGCGACATCCTGATTCGTGAGCGAGAACGGGACGACGCTGCCCGGCGGGATCAGGAAGACGCTCGTGAGGCTCGACGTCGTCAGGCCCGTGACCGCCGTCCCTTTTGGGACGATGCAGACGCCGAGGATGCCCGCGGTCGAGCAGTTCGACACGAGCAGGCGCCGGTCGATGGTGGTGCTCGCCGGCGTCGTGAGGATGCTCCCGACCGTCGTACCGGCGGAGCCGGCACCGACGACGGGTGCGGACATGGGCCGCTGCGCGGCTCGGGTGTCGTGGTCGGGCGTGGCGCTCATGGTTCCTCTTCAGCGGCGTCGATGGCCGCGCGGTTCACGTTGTCGACGAGGCGTTGCACCTCGGCGAAGTCGCCCGCGGAGTACGCGGAGCGGATCACGGCGTACGCCTCATCCGCCAGAAGACGCCGAAGCCCCGCCCATGCATCGGCGTGAGCGGGGTGGCCCGGTGCGATGATGGGCGGGGCGTCGATCTTCACGCCGCGGCCGGGGGCTCGGCTGGAGCGAGGTCGGTGCCGTGTTGGATGACGCCGACGAGGCCGAAGAAGCCCGCGGAGAGCGCGGTCGCCCACGAAGCGCCGCCCTGGAATGCGTCGATCGACGCCATGGCCGCCGCGAGCGCCGCGAGGATACCGACGCGGACGACGGGATTCAGCTTGCCCCACACGCTCGAGAGCGCGGCGGTTTGCAGAAGCTTCTTCACGAGGCCGAGCACGGCGAGGATCACACCGGCTGCGACGGCGAGGTGGGGGAACTGCGTCACAGGCGCCGGCACGGGGCCGTTCGCCGGAGGCGCGACCGCGCTCGCGACGGGGTTGTTGAGCGGCGCCATGACATCGCCCGAGGGGGCGCCCGCGTCGGCCTGCGCGGCGACGGCCGCGATGGCGCTGGCGGCGCTGGTGATCTGCGCGTGCGACGCGACAGCGAAGAGGCCGGCCCACATGAGGGCGCCGACGAGGCAGAGCTTGAGGAGGGTCGAGATCTTCACGGGGAGTCCTGTGCGAGAGGGATTATTTCAGCGGCCGAAAGAGGGTCATCTCGACGCCTTGCCAGTGGACCTGCTTGCCGTGTGCGTCGGTGAACGTGCGGGAGAGCGAGGCGTCGAGGGTCACCTCGACCGCGCCGCGCAGGGGCGCCGGGTCGATGCAGACGATCCCGCCGTCGGGGGCGACGCGCACGGCGAGGATGAAGTGATCCGCGCCGCTGTAGCCGCTCGAGGAGCCGGCCTCGAAGTCGACGCCGACGATGACGGGGTGGCCGTCCTCGAGCTCCGCGCGGATGTCGCCGGCGGCGGCGTGGCCGATGACGGGGCGGTAGCCGAAGCGGCCGAACGCCTTGTCACGCATGAACGAACCGCCGGCGAAGGCGTTCGCCGCCTTCAGCGCGTCGTTCATCTGCACGACGGAGAAGCGCGTGCCCGCTAGGTAGTTGATCGCCATCGTGAAGGACGTCAGGAGGCAGCCGGCGCCCCAGATCGTCTTCTGCGTCGAGAAGCCCAGCTTCTCCGTGATGCCGACCTGCGAGAGCGGTTGAACCTGCATCTTCAGTTTCCCTGTTCTGACGAGGAACGCGTGGAAGCGGCTGTCGCGGGCGAGGAGGTCGCCGGGCTTCGGCGGGCGGGGACGTGAGCCGTTTCGGGCCGGTCGGGCTGTCGCGTCTCTCGAGCGTTTTGGTTTCGGAGGGGGGATCACTTCGGGCACGATGAGCCGGAGAGCGGGGCGGCCAGTCGGGCGGGTCACTCGGCGTCCTTTCCGGTGTGGAGCACGCGGTCGATCTTCGCCTCGATGCGATCGAGCCTCTTGTCGATCTGGGCCTCGATGCGGCGCATCTCGCCGTCGCGAGTTCGCTCGAGGGCTTGAAGGAGATTCACCGCGCCGTTCAGGACGTGGGTCTCGGTCTCGAGCGCCTCGAAGCCCTTCTTGAGCTCGTCGATGTCGTGCCGGTCGGCCTTGCGCGCCTCGTCGGCAGCGCCCAGCGCGCGCCCTTGGCGCACGAGAAAGATGATGCCGGTGGTGCACCCGCCGACGAGGGTGAACGCCCCGCCGACGATGGCGACGACTTGCTCGAGGGTCACGCCTTCAAACGTCATTGGACACCGAAGACGACGAGGTCGACGACCGCCGCGTTGTTGTCGAAGCCGAGGATGCCGCCGCCGTTCGTGTCCTCAAGCGTGATCAAGAACGTCGTCGTGGTCTTCGACGCGCTGTTAACGTTGGCCTTCTTGTTGGCCACGCCGCCGTTGTAGGAGGGCATCACCTGATAGGAGGTCGACGCCATGGCCGTCGCGAGCGTGACGAGAATGCGCTTCGCTCCGCCGGTGCCGGAGAGCGCCACGGACGCGATGTTGCCGCCGTCGAGCAGGGATATGCCGCCGGCGCCGTCCGTCGAGATGGACGCAATCGCCTTCGGCGAAAGCCGCGACGTGAGCGTGTTGTGCACGGGGGCGGTCGCGGTGCTCGTGTCGGCCAGGGCGATCGTGCCGCCGACGGTGAGGCTGCCGTTCACTTGCCCGTTGTTGTCGACGACCAACGTGCTCGTCTCGAGCAGCGTCCCCACGTACACGTTGCGTGCGGGCACGCTGTGGGTGCCGATGTCGTGGGCGTCGGCGGAGTCGAACTGCAACGACCCGGTGATGTTGTTGCTGCCGTCGGCTGCGAGCTTGCCTGCGACCGTCGTGACGAGCGCCGACAACGTCGTGTCGAGGTACGAGACAGCGTCGCGCGCGTAGGCGATCCATTCGTACGTCCACTTGCCGAGCCAGTTGAAGATGCCGGCCGGCGGCTTCTCAGTGCCGACCCATCCCGAATCCTGCTTCGTCGAGACCGGCGTCGTCACCGTCGCACCGCTGTCGGTGGCCCATCGTGGGATCTCAGCGGGCGGCGTCGGCATCGGCACAGTTCACCCCGAGGCGGAGAAGGCAAGTCCGCCGCTGCCGAAGCCCAAGACGCTCGACCCGGTGTCCTCGAAGAAGCCGAACACCGGCTCCTCTGTCCACCAAGAAACGAACCCGTAGACCCCTGCTGCTTTCATGCGCAAGATGGCACGCACCGCTTGATTTGCGATAGTCGGGTCGATGACCGACAACGCGTCAATCGTGAACGATGCGTCACCGTAGTTCGTGGCCTTAAAGGCTACGCCAGGCGCGAGCGTCGTGATCACGGAGTAGACTTCCTCGAGCGTTGCCTGGGATCTATTGATGCCCTTTTGGGCATCGAAACGGATCCTAAGTCGCGCGTCGCTGTCGCCCTCCTCGCGCACAAGACCGATCAGCGCCGACAGTCCGTCAAGCTGCGCGTTCGCCGCGGAGGCGGGATCACGCGCGTTGAGCACGTCGAACGCGACGCTCTCGATGACGCCCATCTGCGTGAGGTAGCTGCGGAGGAGCAGCGTCAGGTTCGGGGCGCCGCTCATGTCAACGTCACGTCGACGGAGCCGGTCACGAAGGTGAACTGCGTGCCGTCGGCGATCACGACCGAGGGCGAGACGACGCCGGTGAAAAGCGCCGTTCCGCCGGTGCTCGCGCTGAAGAGCGCCCACCCGTCAATCGAGCCCCATGCACCGCCGGTGGCGCGCGGGAAGACGACGTCGGCGTTGTTCTTCTTGTGCCCCGAGGTCGACGCCGCCCACGTCACGGCGGTGCGCGCATACGCGGAGCCGGAGACCTCGACGCCGCCCACGGTGAGGGCCACGTAGTAGGTCCCGACCAGACTGGCGTCGAGGGAGGCGTTCGCGAAGGCGATCGAGACTGTCATGCGAACCTCAAGGGAAAGCGAAGGTTTCGAGCGTGTAGGAGCTACCCGACGAGCGGCAGACGTTCGTCGTGACGCGGACCTCGTCGACCCAGCCGCGCACGCCGTAGTTCGCGGAGCCGCCGCTGCCGGCGCCACCGACGCAGAAGGGCTCGGGCGGCGTGCCGGTCGTCGGGGCTGTCGACGACGACGTGGCGACGAGCACGCCGTTGCGGTAAAGCCGCGCCTTCCCGTCCGTCGACGAGCGCGTCACGCGGTAGCGGAGCGTGTCGCCGGCGACGACCGGCGTCGGGTCGACGCAGACGAACGATCCGTTGTCGAAGAACCCCACGCACCCGGACAGCGAGGGCTCGAGGGACAACTGCCATGTCAGCGACGCCCCCGGCGAGTGCGTTCCCACGAGCATCTGGGTCCCGACGCCGACCGCATCGAAGTGCGCCGTGACGTCGAGCGACCAGTCGCTCGTGATCGCGAAGTCTGCGGACGACGGGTATGCGACCGACGAGATCGCGACGCTGCCTGATGCGGCGCCGCCGAAGAGACCGTCGACGAGCGACTTCGCCTGGATCGTCTGGCCCGTGTGGCGCCCCGTCGAGTCGACGAAGCTGATCGTGTCCATGTGGCCCATGAAGACGACGTTCGCGAAGTACGGGTCGATGACGGGCACGAGGTTCAGTGTCGCCGTGCCGGTGCCGGTGACTTCGTTCGCGCGGTGCACGAAGGGCTTCACCTGGATCCACGCGTACGCGTCGTCCATCTCCTGGTCCGTCAGCGTCGAGAACCACACGGAAATGTCGGCGATCTGCCCGGTCAGGAAGTTGTAGTCGAACTCGTCGATCGCGCCGACAGCGCCGCCAGGCGCTCGGCCGAATACAAGCTCGGTCGTGTTCGTGAGGTCGACTTCACTCAGGCCGCAGAGCGCGCGCCGCGACGTCGGATCGGCGTTGAGGTAGCTGTAGATTCCGTCGCTCTCGCAACGCAGCGTGACCCACGCCCAATCACCTGTCGGGACGGGCGGTGACTCCGACGAGTGGAAGCTGTCCGTGGTGCGCCAGCCGTCGCTGCGGATGACGGTTTGGAACGAGCTAATGCCGTTCTCGGACCCGTCGCGGTTCTTCGCGAAGATGACCTGGCCGTTCACGTGGCCGTTGTGGTCCGGCGAGCCGCCGTCGACGCGGAGCCAGAACGATAACGTGAACGTGGGGGTGACGATCGCTGGGCTGAGGAGCCGGAGCGACGTCATCGTCTGCGTGTCGTCGTGGAAGCGAAACGCGTTGCCGCCGCGCGGGCTCGTGCCTTCGACGACGTCGACACCGACGCCGTCCGTGACGAGGTCTTGCGTGCCGCGCGTACGGAGAACTGCGCTCGAGAGCCCAGAGGGCGTGATCTCCCAATACTGGTCGGGCAGGCGGTAGAACGCCGTCTCTGTGAGCTCGCCGGTCGCGCCGAGGCGCAGGTTGGCCGTGGCCTTCACGCCCGCGCCGATGCGAAGGTCGCTCTTGAACTGCGCGAGCATGCGCCCGAGGCCGGCCTCGACGAAGTTCGGATCGTGGGCGAACGTCGTCGTCATGGCGCCGCCTGCGACGACGTGAGCGTGATGTTGACGAACTGGAGATTCGCGACTTCACGCGGAGTGAAATGCAGGTTCGCTACGCCGAGCGTGTCGGCGAGGCGCGCGACCTGAAGCATCGGGACGTCGGTCACGCCGGGGAGGGCGTTGAGCATGGCGGCGAGCTTGCTGACGACGACGGTCTGCCCCGGCAGAAGCGCGTTGACGAAAGCCTCGAGCGCTTGCTTCGCGGCCGTGTCGCCCGCGTACAGTGTCGGGTCGATGTCGAGCACGACGGTCGCCTTGATTTCCGTCGACACCGGGCGGCTGAAGCGGATCACCTGCGCGAAACCCTGCGTGTCGGTGATCGTGACGGGCGACTGGTTGCCGTACGTCCCGATCCCGAGGGCGACCGTCCCGTAGATCGCCGCTGCGATCTGCGCCGAACCGCCGCCCTCGACGATCGCCTCGACGCTGTGCGGGGGCACACCGTTCGCGTCGGTGGCGTTCGTGGGGTTGTGGTACACGTTCGCGCTCGTGACGCCCGCCAACTTGAGCAGCGGCGTCAGAACCGCACCGATCGGTCCGAGGCTGTTCGGCGTCAGGGTCTTGCGCCGGCGCGCGCGCAGCGCGGCGTCGGTTTCGATGTCGCGGCCAGGCACAGCGTCGAGCGGGTTCGTCACGCCGGTCCAGCCCGACACCGGCGCGTCAATGCGCGTGATCGTGCCGCCGTTCGCGTTCGTGGGGCCGGTGACGGTGCATGTCGCCGGCGCGCTGACCGTTCCGCCGCCGCCGATCGTCGCGCTCGAGTCGAGCGCCCATTTCGTGTTCGTCGCGGGTGCGCTGACGACGCGGCCGGCGGGGATGACGGTGCCCGGCGTGCCGGTGAGCGTCAGGACGACCGTCGACGCCGTCGCAGCGAGGCGCGTGATGCCCGTAAGCGCGCACACGCGGTCGAGGTAGATCCCCGAGGCGCCCTCGAAGCTGTTCGTGTAGACCGCGAGCAAGACGTCGGAGAGCGTCGCGAGGCGCTCGGCGACGATGCCGTTGATCATCTGCAACACCGAATCGGGTTGCTGATTCAGGTTCGGATCGATGTTCGCAAGCTGATCGGCGTTCAGCGCGGCGAGCCATTCGGCGAGAAGCTGCGTCTGGAATCCGGTCGGGGTGAGGCCGATCGTCATGGCGACTCCGCGAGGACAGACGACGAGTTGACGTCGACGTCGCCGTCAGAAGTGGAAGCGCGGAAGGAGACCGTCAGCGCGCGCGCCGCGCGGTCGAAGGCGAACGAGAACGATGTGATCCCCAACACGCCCGGCGTGGAGAGGATCGTGCGGCGCAGAAGAAACTCGACGTAATCGACCGAGCCTTTTCGCCCGAGGACGCTTTGAAACCACGGGAAGCCGAAGCGCGTGTCGAGGAACCACTCGCCGAGGAACGAGCGGAAGCGAATCTCGAGGCGCTGCGCTACCGCCGCGCGCCCGTGCACGATCTGGAGATCGCCCGTCGAGAGATCGAGATCACCGTCAGCGTTGAGGAGAAGCTCCGTCATGGCGCTCCTCGGGGCGCGCGCCGTGGTACGGTGGGCCCATGCGACCCTTCATCGCCGCCCTGGCCGTGCTCGCCCTCGCCGCCTGCGGTGCGCCCGAGCGCCAGCAAGACGCCGGCCCAGATCGCGCCGGCGAGCAGGACGCCGGCCGTGAAGTCGCCGATGCGGCGCAGACGACCACGCAGTTCCGGTGCGAAGCCGACACCGGCTTCTGCGACGGAGACCGCGCTTTCCGGTGCACGCACAACGGCGACGACGCTGTCCTCGCTTCCGATTGCGCCGGTTCCGGACGTCATTGCGCGACTGTCGATGCCGGCGCGCCGTTCGATGTCGTGTGCGATCCCTGACGTCACGGAAGCACCTCGGCTTTCGTCGACGACATGGAAGCGGCTGCCGTGGCGAAGGTCGTCAGCGCCGTCGTGATCGCCGCGGCCGTTGACGTTCCCACGCCCGGAGACGTCGGGAGCGCCGCGAGCGCCGTCATGTCGGCGGACAGCGCCGTCAGGACCGGCACGAGCTTCTGGAGCTCGAGGAGCACCTTCTCGGCCGTGGCGACGTGCGCGCCGGGCGCGGCGCTTCCGAGAAGCACGCGCCCATCCGGCGTCACATGCACCTCGCTGCCTCCGTCGACGCCGACGACGACGTGGCCGGCCGGCGCCGACCGGGGCGCGGCGAGTTGCTCGGCGTCGGGCGCGGCGCCGAGGGGCAGGGCAATCGCGTCGGTGAGGTCGTGCATGCGCGGGTCGCGCGGGTCGACGTTCGCCCCGCCGCTCGTCAGCCACACGTCGAGGGAGCGCTCGGCGAAGACGACGAGCACCCAGTCCCCCGCGGCCGGCGCGCGGAACACGAAGCCACTCCCGAAGCGGGGATACGCGAAGGGGATGCCCGGCGTCGTCGGGAGGGCGCGCACCACGGTGCCGTCGTTCTCGTCGAACGTCGTCGTCTTCATCGCGTACGTCACGGTGACGGTGTTCGTGCTCGCGTCGTAACTCTCCACGCGCGCGGGCAGGCACGTACGGAGACGTGCCTGCCGCTGATCGAGCGCGCGGGAGATCACCTGCGCGAGCGTGGGCGTCGACCTCACCTACTCCCCCGTCCCGACGGCGCCGGCAGCGTCTGCCACGTCGCCGTCTTCGGTTTCGAGCGGGACACCGCTCGAGAGCTCGAGGTCGGCGTGCCACTCGCGCCCGCGAGTGTCCCCTTTGTAAGTGACTTTTTCGATACGGAACAATCCTCGGATTGACGCACTGTCGAGGACGATCCCGCGCTGTTCCACGAGGTTCTTCGCGATAAGGCAACGGACCTTTACAAAGTCTTTCTTGCCCACTTCCGGACTTCCAATGAGACCCGTATCGGGGGACAAAAGGGCCACATTGTTCGACAGGATGCCGCCCTTAGGGACCACTTGAAGCTCGCCATTAACGATCGAGTGCTCGAGATCCATCGACTCGAGCGCTTTCGTGAGTTCCACTTGCTTCGGCCCGTGGATGACGACCTTCTTGACGACGTCGGCGGACTTCTTCGCTGCCTTGATCGCGGCGAGCGCGTTTCCAGGGCGGACGCCGGACTTCCCGATCTCGCCCACGATGTGCTCGCCCCATGCGTCCTTGCTGCTCTGCCCGAGCACAGCAGAGAGGTGATCGTCGCGCGCGTCCTTGCCGTCCTCGAACTCGAGGTGCGTTTCCCATTCGGTGCGCTCGCGGGCGTTCCAGCAACGGTCGATCTGGCCGGCGAAGATCTGTTCGATTTCGCCCGCGTAGCCGGCGTACAGAGAAACCGCGAAGGGGATGCCGGCCTGCAGCTTGAGGCGGTTCTCTTTCGCGAGGTTCGTGATCACGATCTTCGCGCGCGCGTTCTTGCCGGTCTGCCGGCGGATGTCGAAGTGGACGCGCAGGCCCTCGCTCGCGGGCGTCGTCTCGACGACGAAGAGCTTGTCGCCCGTCGTCGGGACGTGCATCTCGAGGCGGCAGACGCGGCCGAAGAGGGCGGTCACGGCGTGTCCAGATAGACGAGCGACACGCGCGGCGTCGGCGGCGAGAGGTCGTCCTGGCCTGCGTCGATGCCTTTCCCCGTCGAGTCGAGCGCGACGATGTCGCCGAGCGGGCGGCGAGGATCGGTGACGTCGACGAGCAGCGGGAAGTCGAGGACGACCTTCACGCCCTGGACGATCGGCGCCTCGGACGCGTCGAGGAGATCGAAGTACCAGAAGCCCTCGGCCTGGTTGAACTCGAAGGCGAAGACGAAGTCACTTCCCGACAGCGTCGTGCGAATGCTGTAGGCGAGCTCGTTCGCGACGGTGGGGATCAGGACGTTGCTCATTGGGTCGGCCCGTTCGCGAGGCCCGGCACGATGGCGATGCCCGCGTTGTGCGCCGCCGTCTTCGCGCGCTCGGCCTTGTTGCCTGCGTCAGCTGGCTTCTGGTTGCCCTTCGCCTTGTTCTGGAGCTTCGTGCTCGCCGACGGGACGAAGACCACTTGGCTCTCGACGATGCGGATCTGACGCAGCGTGATCGTGAAGTCGCCCGCGTCGCCGGTCTTCGCGTCGCGGCGGAGGGTCACGCCCGTGATCAGGAAGTTCTCGAGCTGCTGCTGCACGAACGTCATCGTCTCGAGTTGAGCGATGGGCGACGCCGTGCCGCCGCCGAGCGGCGTACCGAGGCGCGGACCGATGGCGCCCGGCGCGAGCGGCGTCACGTTCGTCTGGGCCTGCACGGCGCCGGTGACGATCGAGCAGAGGATCCCGGCGTCCTTGAAGAGCACGACGTCGTCGAAGAACCGCTGCATGCGGTTCGGGTTGCTCGCGTCGCGCTCCTCGCCGTCGATGGGCGTGTTGCTCTGGCACACCTCGAAGGTGATCTCCTTCGACTGGCGGATCACATGGTCCGCGATGTTCGAGCCGCGCTCTGTGGGGTGCTCGGTGACCTCGCTGCGGTTGACGTACGTCTCCGTCATCGTCGCGTCGAAGACGAAGACTGTGCCGTCGGCGCCGGAGAGCGTCACGCGCTGGACAGGGCGGACGCTCATCGCGCGCCCCCGCCGGTGCCGGCCGCGCCGTCGACGAGGCTCATCTGCACGGCCTCCTCAGCGACCCTGCGCATCGTCTGCTCGATCGTGGGTTGATCGTAGGGGACGGCGAGCGTCGTGTTGATCGTGACGTTCGGGCGGTTGTCTGTGAGCACGCCGTAGCCCTCGCCCAAAGGCGCCGGTGCTTCTGGTCCCGTCGGGAGCATCGACATGCCCGAGCCGAAGTCCGCGATGTCACCGCGCGGGCCGATGCCGCGGCTGCGCTCGTACTCGGCCTGCCGCCGCGCCATCTCGCCGGCGAGCCGGCGCCTCTCGCTCGCGTTGAACCTGTCGACGCTGTAGTCGCCCTCGCGCATGAAGTTGCCGAAACGGTCGGCGGCGTCGAACAAAGTCGAGCCGCCCGGGATCAGGTACGAAAGGGCCTTCAGCGTCGACCCCGTGCTCCAGTCGTCGAGCATCTGCGAGACGGTCGACATCGCCCGCTCGACACTGTCGGCGATGAACGCGATCGCCTGAAGCGACGTCTTCAGGCCCTTCAGGAAGGGGCTGTCGCTCGGATCCTCGCTGTCGATGACGATCCGCGTGAACTCTTCCCAGTGCCCGGACCACGTCTCGAAGAGACCGTCGACGTCGGGATCGAAGATTGCCGCGATCTCCTCGCCGATGACGTAAAGGATGGCGAGCATGCCGAGCAAGCCGGCGGCCCACAGAGCGTTCATTGCCGCCGCGCCGGCCGCCATCTCGCCCTCGAGCAAGAACGCCTTCGATAGAGCGTTCAGGACGTTCGTCGAGCCCATCGCGATGTCGCGCATGTTCTTCAGCGGCCCGGCGCCGGCGCGCAACGCGAGGTTCATGCCGACGACGGCCAGCGCGAGCTCGGCCATCGACTTCCCGAACCTGGACGTGAAGAGGCCCTTCATCGTGCGCCACGTCGACGTGATGAAGACACCGACCGTGCGCAGGGCATCGGCGAGCTCGCCCCACGTCTCGACCGCGTCGGGACCAGCGCTGTCCGGGTCGTGGAGCACGTCGAAGAAGTCGCGCAGGCCGCGCACAACCGGGATCAGGTAGTCGAGGAGCGGCACGAGCGCGACGTCGACGAGCTCGCCGAGCGCCAGCTTCGTGTTCTTGATCGTCGCCGCGGCGCGCTGAAAACGGTCGGACGCGAGGTCGCCGGCGTCGCCGACTTGCTTGATCATCTGCGCGCCTTGCTTGATCGCCTCCTGCGCGTAGGCTTCCATCACCTGCGCCTGGGTGAGCATCTTCGCGTTCAGGCCGTGGGCCTTCGCGTACTCGTCCTCGATGCGCTTCTTCTGGCCGACGACGTTGATCCCGACCGTCTTCAGACGCGAACCGGAGTGCAGCGCGACGCCGTAAAGCACTTGGCGAAGCGCTTGTTCCTTGTCCATGCCGAACTTCTTCGACGCGGCGTTCGCGATCTTGAAGAAGTCGCCGAGGTGCGCGCCGAGGCCGAACTGCTGCGCGAAGTTGAAGGACTTCACGAGGTCGAAGTCGTTCACGAGGCCGCGCGTCTGCACGCGCAGCTTCTCGATGTCGCCGCCGGCCTGCACGAAGACGGCGCGCGCATCCTCGAAGCGCGCCGCTTTCTCACCCATCTCGTAAAGGTCGTGCGCGAGGAAGCCGGCAGCGACGCCCGCGATCGCGTGCTTCAGCCCAGCGATGCGGTGCTCAAGCGCGTTGAACGACGCGTTGTCGACGGAGGCCGCGAAGACAGCGATCAACTCACGAACGACGAACGCCATGGATCACCTTTGACGCGCTTCTATCTTGGCCCTCTCGTGCGCCTCTCGCTCGGCCTCGATCTTGACGTCGAGCGCCATGTTCGCGATGACCACGTCGGCGAGCGAGTAGTGGCTTTCGATCTCCTGCAATGTCGCGACGCCCGCGTGAATCAGGCGCCACTGTGGCCACCACACCGGGCCAGGGACGACGACCTTGCTCGTCTCTGCGCGCTTCACTTCCCGAGGGCGCTGCGCAGAGACTCGGTAAAATCCGTGTACTGACTCGCGAAGGCGAAGCCGAACCACTCGAGCATCGCGCCCACGCGGCCGGCGAAGTGGTCGTCGAAGCACGCCTTGAGGGGCTTCGGCGCGCCGTCGGTCTCGACGACGGTCACCTCCGAGAGCATGGTCATCGCGTCGTTCAAGAGCTTCTTGTCGAGGCCCTTCGTGATGGCGGAGACCGTCTCTTCGAGATCGAGGGAAGCCGCGGCCTTCGCGAAGCCCTCCTTCATCGAGCCGCCCGAGAAGAAGACCATGTCGAGGAGCGCGCCGGCGCCCGGCCCGAGCGACTTCGCGACATCGACCATGAGGTCGAAGGCTTGCTTGGGTCGCAGGTTCCGAACCTTGTAGGTCGAGCCCTTGATCGTCTTCTCGTACACGTCCTGCAAAAGTCACCTCGTGGCGCGGCGCGCGGCGCGCGGTCGTCAGACGAGCGGGAGATCGCCGGTGATCGTGGCCTCGAGTTCGATCATCTCGAAGACCCACATGCGGTGCTCGACGTCCTTGCTGAACTCGACGTCGGGCATCTTCTTGATCCACGCGGCGGCGGCGAAGAACGTGTTGCCCGAGCTCGTCGTGATCGAGAGCTGCTTGCCGAGCAGGCCCTCTGGCGTCTCGATGTCGAGGGCGCGCGAGGCAGAGAGCGCGGCATTCGACGCGCTCGACTGGAGCAGCGTCACCTCGACGGTCGCGCTCTTGTTGCGCTTGCGGACGCGGCAGCCTTCGCCGTCGGCTCCGACCTTCAGGCCGAAGTCGTCTTCGTTCATGGCGACCTTGACGAAGGTCCCGTCGGCGAAGCCGGTCAGGACGAGCGCGCCGTACACGACGACGACGTCCTTCGGGTCGTACTGGAACTGTCCGGACATGAGGACCTCTGCGCCGTCGTCACGACGGGGCGTTGAATCAGACGGTCACGGTGCCACTGATCGTCGTCTTGTGGATGGCGCCGGCCACCTGGCCGGTGAACGTGAGGGTGCGGAGCGTGCGCGCGGCGCGGTCGAGCGTCGTCGTCTGCGCGCGGGTCGGCGCGGTCGAGGAGAACGTGCCGGGGACGAGCACGCCCGCGGTCTCGGCGCGCGCGCCGGCGGCGTCGAGGGCCGTCTTGAGCGAGCGGATGCCGCCGTCCGTGAAGGGCACCTTCGGCGCGGCGGCCATGACCGCTAGGACGCTCGCGCCGATGTCGCTCTGAAGGCTGTCGATGCCGATCGTCGTATCGATGTAGCGCCCGCCGGCCATCTTGCCTTCGAACGTGACGTCGAGGCCGGACACGGTCTCGAACCAACTCGCGTTCTTCGCGCGGAGGTTCGTGCGCTGCGTCGCGGTGAGGTTCTCGGTCGGGACGCCCACCGGGGTCTTGTACGCGTACGTGATCGAGCCGGGCTTCTGCGGGAGGCCGACGCCGGCCATCGCGGCGTTGAGGTACGCGGCGGGCGTGCGCGAGAACCACACGGCGGTGCGCGCGTAGTTCAGGGTCTTCGCGGCGCTCGCGGTGTCGGTCGTCGCGGTCGTGAGGACGTCCGCGTCATCGGTGACGACGAAGGCGACCTTCGCGAGCGGCTCGATCACCGCGGCGTAGTCGGCGATCTCGGCGTGCCCGTAGCCGACGGGGATCAGCGCGTACCACGCGTCATTCTCGTCGCGGATGGCCTGAAGGTCCGCCGCGAAGCCGCTGCTCGTTTGCGCTGGCGTCGTGTTCTGGCTCGAGAGGTTGCTCGAATAGGCCACCGCGGGGACCACGCCGGGCGTGCCGTGCGTCAGAACGACGGTCGTGCTGCCCGAAGCCGTGATGCCGTGCGAGCCGGTGTCGACGTTGATCAGCGCGATCAGGCCAGCGGCGATCTCGGCTGCGGTCGCCGTGCTGTCCGACGTGAAGCTGTACGTCTTCGCGAGCGAGCCTGCGCCGATCGTCACGGTGTAGACCGCGAGGTTCAGAACGGTGGGCGTGAGCGTCGAGACGAACGCGCCGAGGCCCGTCGCGGCGCGGCCGACGACGATCGATTCGGGGCGTGGGTTCTGCGCGAAGATCGCGCTCGCTGCACGGTACACGGCGTCGGCGACGGTGAAGCCGTCCGCGGTGAGGCCGGCGAGATCGCTGTAGACCCGCGAGTGCTCGGAGAAGTGCGTGTGGAAGCCATAGACCATGGGCACGCCGAAGCCGGCCTGCGCGGGGGTCTTGTCCTGCACGACGATCGAGACGTTGACGACATCGGTGATCGGGGCGGTCATGCGACCCTCCAGTGACCGCCTAGGGGTAGCAGGCGGGGATCGAAACTATCTAGTTTTTCTGCTAAGGGCTTTAATCCAAATCGATCGTCGTGTCGGGGATGCCGAGGTCGGGCGACACCACGACGACGTGCTCGATCGTGCCCACCGTCTCGACGACGGACGACGTGATTCTGAAGTGCGCCGTGAACTTCGCCTGCTTCTGCCAGACGCCGCTCATCTGCGCGTCGAGACAGTGAATGCGCCCGCATTCGATGGGCACGAGACCGGCGGTCGCAAGCGCGTCGCGAACGTCCAAAAGGTCGACGGCGCTCGCGGCGTCTTCAGCAAGCGCGAATGCGTCGGTCTCGGGGCGGTTCGTGGTGGAGTAGAACTCCACGAAGACGTGCATCCGCAGCGGCTTCAGGTGATCGATCTGGACATCGGGCGCGGCGTCGCTGACGCGGTCCTCGGCGAGCGGCGCATAGGGCGTGCTGCCATCGATCGTGAGGCGGCAGAAGTCGCCGAGCGGCTCCGTCGTCTTCTGGGCCGAGAAGAGGATGCTCTCCCGAGGGAGCGACGTCGCGGCGGCGATCCAGTCGACGAGACCCTTCGTGTAGGCGCGGTGCGCGGCGCCGGCGCTCACGAGACCCTCACGACGACGTCACCGAGGGCTTGCGCCTGTGAGCGAAACACCGTGTAGGTCTTGCCGTCGATCAGGACGTTCAGCGCCGCCGTCGCCATCGGCACGCCCTCGAAGGAGGGAACGTCGAAGGCGTCGGGCGCCGCGTAGTAGAAGTTCTGCCCGGCGCCGACGGACGTTTGCGCGAAGATCTCGCGCTGCGTCGCGTAGTAGAGCCCCGGGAGCGTTTGCACCCACGCTGCGTTGATCGACCCGGGCGGCGCGGCGGCGCCGAAGAACACGCGCGACACGGCGCCCTGGCGTGGAAGCTGGACGCCGAGGCAGCGCCAGAAGCCGCCCTCGATGAAGGGCTCGGCGCGGAAGATCTCGAAGAGCCGCCCTTGGTACATGACGACGTCGCTGTCCGACGACGTGCCGGCCGGCTCGCTGAACGTGCGGAGCTCGTCCCTCGAGTAGAACCACCGCGTCGCGCGCACGCGGACCTGATCGGGCAGGAGTTCGGCGACGTCGCCGCGCGCCGGGTGCGTGCCGACCTGCACGGTCGAGACGACCTGCGCGGCCGGCTCGAAGAAGCCGTCGATGACGGCGCCGCCGCCCGCGCGCCGGAGGAGCGTCACGGGGACTTGAAAGTTCGCGATCACGTCATTGATCGTCGAGAGATCGCCGAGCATCAGTCCTCCCCATACTGCGGACCGTCGCGCATCGTCGCCGACGCGGCGGTGCGCAGGTTCCCCTTGCTGCCGATCTCCGCCGTGATCGCCTCGGCGAGCGCGCCGGTCTCGTACAGGGGCCGGTCGTCGCCCTTCGCGGCGGCTGTCGACGCGGCAAGCGCCGGCGTCACCTGTCCGGCGAGGATGCGTTGCTTCACCTTCTCGACGACGGAATCGCCGAACGCCTGGAGCGCGCGCTTCGTCATCTCACCGAAGACGACGGCGCGGCCGGCTGCCGTGAAGCCGTTCTTGAGGGCGGTGCGCTCCGCGTCGAAGACGGGCCCGATGAACGGGCGGCGCGGGACGCCGGGGGGTGGAAAGAGTTCGTGGGCGGCGGCGAGCTCGCCGAGCGTGATGCGCGGAGGGCCGCCGCGCGCCTCGGGGTGCGGCTCTTGCGCGCGCTCGCCCTGGACGCCGACGGACAGGTAGCGCCCGTTCAGGCCGCGCACGCGCTCGCGTAGCTCGCGCCACGCCTTGTCATTGTCCTTCGTGTAGACCTTGACCGGCACGGCGGGCCTCGGCGTTAGGGGAGCGCGCGGTTCGGGAAGTTCATCGAACGGAGCCAGAGGTACTTCTGACCCCACGACGTCGATTGCAGCCACGCGTCGGCCGCGGTGATGCCGCCGCTCGGCGTCGTCGACCCGGTGGTGCCTGCGTAGCCCTTCTGGATCACGCCCATCTGGAGCCACTTGAGGGCCCCGGTGACCGGCATCCCGCCCGAGCCGGGCGCGCCCCCCGCGGGGGCCTTCGAGCGCGCGTCGGCCTCGAGGAAGTGGAGCGAGAGGGCCTGAAGGCCCGCGTCGAAACGCGAGCCCCAAGCCGAAGGCGCAAGGCACAACGTCGCCGTGTCGATCGCGGCTTGGATCGTCGCGTCGTCGAACGACGCGAACTCGGTGCCCGTCTTGGCACGGAGGTCGGCGACGGTGACCGTCACGCCGCGCCGCCTTCACCCGCCGGAGGCGGGCCGCCGGGGATGGGCGGGACGACCACGGCGGGGGCCTTCTCCTCGGCCTTCTTGGCCTTCTTGGGAGCGCTGGCAGCGATGAGGGCCTTCATGCCGTCCTCGTCGAGCGGCATGTTGTCGGGGCAGATGAACTCGCCGGCCTGGCGCAGCGCGCGGAAAGCCGGATCCTTCACGAGCACGAGCGCCTCGGCGTCGGTGACTTCCTTCGTCACGCCGGGGCCGAACTCGATCGAGCCGGGGCCATGCCCGTTGAAGGACTGGACGCGGGCTTGCATGAATCGGATGGTGAACGGCACGTGTGATCTCCGTGTGGAAACGGCCCACGGGGTGCGCGGGCCGTCTCCTGTTTCGGTCGATCTGATCCCCGTGTTGCGGGATCAGAAGCCGTCGAAGTACCGGACCGAAAGCGGGTACGGGCACACGACGCCGCCGATGCGCGCGGTGACGGGGACCTCCCACGCGAAGTGGTCCTTCTGGAGCACGGCGCCGATCTCGAGCTCTTGCGGGATCTCGAACCACAGGTGGTTCTGATCCGCCGTGTAGAGCACCGCGCGGCGCGTGTTGCCCGAGCCGGCCGTCTCGAGGCGGTTCCACTCATCGATGCGCGTCACGGCGGGGAGCTTGGCGCGCAACTCCTCGATCAAGGTCCGGTCGGTGGCGCCCGAGCGGTTCCGTTGCTGGAGAAGGCGCATCGCGCTCGGCGGAAGGAGGAGCGTGTTCGGCGTCTCCGTCTCCTTCGTGAGCGTCTTCGTCGCGTTGAACGCGCTGAAGATATCGGCGAGGACGAGGTTCGGGTCTTCGCCGAGCTTGTCGTCCCACGTCGTGTGGCCGCCGGTGCTCGTCGCCACCGTGCCGCTCGACGCGTTCACGATGTTGAGCAGGCCGCGCACGAGCGGCTGGCCGCGCGAGACCAACCCGAAGGCGATGATCTCGTCGATGCCGCGCTCGAGGATGAGCGCCGCGGCGCGCATCTGCTCGCCCGAAAGCGGGCGGCCCATGAACGCTGCGCGACGGAGGTCGTCCATCGTCCAGCCGGCGGCGTTACCGATCGTCTCGACGACGCCGGTCTGCTCCGTGCCGAAGAGGTTCGCCAGCGGAAGGTTCTGGCCGACCTTCGTGATCACGTTCCAGAGACCCGCGATGTCGAAGGTGCGGAACGTGAAGCGGTCCGCGCCGGGCGGCACCGGCTCGGGGCTCGACGGCACGAAGTCGCGGCCGCGGAGCTCGGGGTACTTGATGTCGTACGTCTTCTTCTTGATCTGCTCGAGATCGCGGTCGAAGTAGACGCTCGGCGCGCTGTCGCCGATCATCGTGATCTTCTGGGAGGCGGCGGCGCTGTCCATCGCCATCGCGATCGCGGCGCTCATGTTGCGGAGGGTCATGCGGTCCTCTGCGCCGTCATCGCGACGGGGCGGTGGTGAGGGAGGGGGAGGGATCAGTCGGCCGTGAGGGTCGTGTTGTCGGAGAGCTCAAGCTCCGTGAGGCCGCCGGCGCCGCAGAGCTTGTTGAAGCGCGCGCCCGCGACGGTGACGGTCTGGCCGGTGACGGCGCTGTTCCGGAAGCCGCCAAGCTGACCGGTGCCGCCGATGCGCATGTGCACGACGCGGTTCGCCGGCGTGAGGTCGGTGATCGCCGTCTCGGAGATCACCGTGATGCGCCCCTTGCGGAGCACGTCGAAGACCTCGTTCGGGACGATGGCGCCGGTGCTCGCGATGCTCTGGTTGCGCGCGTGGTGGAAGATCGCGATGCCGTGAAGCGTCGCCGTCGCGGAGGTCGGGAGGACGACCGGGGCGGGTTGCACGGTGCCGGGCGCGCTGACGTCGACGACGCCCACGCCGAATGGCATGTTCGCGCTGGTTTCCGCCGAGCGGACGGCGTCGCGATCCTGCATCGAGAGGTCGGAGATCATGCCGGCGAACGGGCCGCCGGGATCCTGGCTGTAGCTGGTCTGTGCGGTCATGCGTTCCTCGGCACCGCCGTCCGGCGGGCGTTACGGGGGATCAGAGGGCGGGGTGCTTGAAGCGCGACGCGCGGTCGGCGAGCATCTTCGCGCGCGCCGCAGCTGCGTCCTCGACGGAGGGGGCGACGGGCTTGCCGTCCGCGGCGAAGCGCGGCGCGCTGTCGACGGCGACCTGCGCGTGGCTCGCCTCGGCGAGCGCGCGCTGTGCGTCGGCCGCACGGTCCATCTCCGCTTCGTAGCGGAGCGCGATCTGGCTCGGCGTCTTGCCGTCGAGGCGCGCGGCGGGCGCCAGCTTGCGGATCACCGCGGTCTGGATCGCGGTGTCGGCCATGGCGCTGTCGCACGCGACGCCGACCGAGCGGGCCGCGTCGATGAGGGCGAGCTTCGCAGCGACGGCCGTGGCGACCTTCGCGTCGATGTCTGCGGCGTCGGTGGCGACCTTCTGCGACTTGGCGGCGTCCTCGAAGGACTCGAGCCGGGCGAGAAGGGCCTCGACGGCGTCGGCAGCGTCGGTGGCGAGCTCGTGCTCGGTGCCGTTGATTTGGATCTTGCGGGTCGTCATTTCGGCGTCCTCGGGTTGCGGCGGAGGCGGGGATGTGATCCCCTGACGGTCAGAGAGTGCCGATGTGATCCCGTCTTTTGCAAGGGTTTCTGTATGTGATCCGTCAACTGACGGAGCAACTTCGGGCAGCGCGGGCGCGATGGGCGTGGCGTCGAGAGGGACGTCCGCGGAGTCGAAAGCGGGGAGGGCGCACATCGGGCCGGCGCGGCCGCGCTGCGTCTGGGCCACGTGGTTGTGCCTGATCCCGCGCTGGCGGTGCGTGTAGCGCTGGCCGTCCGGCGTGACGCCGTCCTCGCGGATCAACTCTCGCAAGTAGCCGCAGGAGAGCTCGCGGCAGGCAGCGGTGCGCGCGAGCTCGATGCTGTGGGCGTCCTGCACGACAACGGTCGCGAAGAGGATCCCCGTCTGCGCGTCGAACTCCGGGTCGAGGACGATCCCCGTCGTGCTCGTGCGCGCGTTCTGCGGCGTCACCTTCGCGCCGTCGGGGTGCTCGAGGACGAGGGGCCGCCCGTGCAGCGACGCGACGGAAGCGGCGTCTCCGACCTCCTCGGGCGCGCGGTACTCGAGGCGCTTCCCGCCCGGCATCGAGGCGTCGGCGTACTCGAAGACGCCGGTGCGGCTCACGGGCACGCGCGCGCGGAGAAAGCCCCACTCGTCGAGCTCCGCGGCGGCCTTCGTCAGTGCGTCAGTGGCGATCTCGGGGAGGGGATCACGGGTTGCGCGGAGAACCATGCCCACAAGGTCGCATGTGATCCCCGTCGGTGCGCAACCGACATCCGGCGGATGCCGCGGTCACTTCGCGCGCATGGGCAGGATGCGCGCCGGCGTCCGCGCCGCCGGCGTCCGCGCCGCGGGGCTTCTCGACAACCGCGTGGGCTCTTCGTCGACTTGCGTGTCTGTCTCGGCGTCGCCCTCCTCGGTGTCGAGCGGGATCAGGGACGCCCGCGGCACGATCCGAGCGTCCTCGATCGGGACGACCGTGGCCGGCATGTGCTGATCCATCTCGGCGACCATGGTCCGAAATGCCCCGATCAGGTAGCGCTCCCACCGCGTGAGTGCCTCATCCGGCGGCGCGCCCACGACGGTGCCGTCCCGATCCACACCGACGACGAAGCGGCCGATTACCATCTGGATCGGGCTTTCCATCCACACGCCGCCGCGGAAAGGGCCGGTGAAGACGTGGGCCTGTCCCATCAGCGTGACGTCGCCGCCGAGGTGCCCGCCGAGCGCCACGTAGGAGCCCTCGAGAGCGCGGGCGTTGTCCTCGAGAAGCGCGTGGCCCTCGATCAAGGCGTTCCCGCCCACGAGGGCGTTGTCGGTGATGACGGCGTTTTGCTGCACGATCGCCTCGTCGAGCACTTGCGCGAAGTCGAGGACGTGGGCCTCGCCGAGCACGCGCGCATCCGGGGCGACGACGGCGCGGCTGCCGATCACTCCGGTGTCGCGCGGCGCGGCGGGCGCGAGGGCGTCGGCGGCGGGCGCGGCGGCGGGCGCGAGGGCGTCGGCGGCGCGGCCGGTGAAGGGGTTGTCGCAAGCAAACTTGCTGTTATTTTGGTCCATGTGTTCCCTCGTTCCCTCTTCGTGAAAAGTACCGTTGGACCGATCTGGGTGCCTTTTTGTTTTGACCCCGGACCGATTTGATCCGATCGACGTTCGTCAAAAATCCGTCGGACACCTTGTTTTAAGTGTCACGTGCTGTACGCCAAGCGCGGATGTTCGCCCAGGCGTCGAAGGCGCGCGGCGCGCGCGGCGCGGTGGTGGCCTTGACGTCGGTGAGGCGCGCGAAAAGCGCGGCGCGGCGCGCGGCGTCGCTGTCACGCCGGGGGCGCCCATCGAGGTCGGCGTCGAGCTCGCGCCACGCCGCGGCGGGTGTCTCGGTTCGCTCGAAGGTCGCCACGCGGTCGGTGGGAAGGGCGGCCGCCGATGTCTCGAGATAAACGCGCCGCGGGTAGCGATCCGTCCTGTCGAGGTGCCGGAAAGCGCGGGCCACGGCGGCGGCCCCCTCGCCGTGTACGACGATGACGTGTGGGATGGGCTGATGCGGGTCGAGCTCGAGGGCCTGCTCGCAGCCGCAGAGAGTGCGGAGGATGACTTGCATGCACGGTCCGTCCGTCGGGGTGATGACGGTGGTATCGGACGACTGGCGGGATCAGGTGCGGGATCACACCGGAGATCGACTGAGATCAGCAACGCGGGGGGTCGGCGAATAGAATAAGATTTTCGGAAAATAGATCCTGATCACGGGCCGGTCGATTAGTTTATTCGTTTCGGATTTTTCTCCGTATATTTTGAGTGGGACGACACACGCAGGTACCCGCATGGGACCCAAACCCGTCCAAAAATCCACATGCGCCTACACACGCGGCGTGTGCGGATCACTTGACAGCCATTTCCCGTGCCAGATCATGCACTTACCCCTGTCAAGTGTTCCCGTGAATGTAGGCGTGCGCGCGTACGCAGCGAGTGTAGGTGCGGGTGCGAGTTCCGGGGCAGACGCAAAAAGCGCCCACGAAGGGCGCTTAAGGTGTGGATGTGATCCATGACGTGCGCGAGGGATCAGATCTGAAACAGATCGAGCACCTCGGCCACTGTGTCGTAATCGTCCCCACCCACATCCCACGCGTGGGCGAAGTAGTACGCGCCGTGCTCGTCCTCGCACACGCGGATGTAACCGTACCCGTGCAGCCTGATCTCGTCGATCACACCGACAACGGTGGAGACATTTCGCGTCAACCCGTACGCGCAGTTGGCGCGGTTCAGGCGGTCGGTGAGGGCGTTCAGTGCGGTGCGGCGGTCGGTGTGCATGTGCTTCCTTTGGGTGCGTGTTCAGAGGGCCGCGACGACGTCCGCGAGCGACTCGCCGGACATCACGCGTGTGTGAATGGTCTCGATCAGCTGATCCATCTCCGCACGCGTGCGGCTCACCGTGTGCGCCGCGTCGGTGACCGGGCGCGGCGTGCCGGGCGCGGCGAACACTTCGCCATCGTCAAGCACGTCCCACGCGGAAGGGTCGAGGGTTTCGGAGGGCGCATCGTCGTGCATCGCAGGGCGACCCGCGGTGCACGCGTCGAAAATGTCCGAGGTCGCGGTGTCGATGATTTTCGTGCGCATGTGATCCCCTCTTCTGATCCTAGTTTACATGCCCGATGCGGGATCACGCAACACCGCGCGCATGCGGATCACTTCGGGCGCGCTCGATAGGCCGCGAGCAGCGCCGCGAGCGAGTCCTCGCAACCGTCCTCGGCGCGCCGAAGCCATTCGGTGAGGCGCGGATCGTTCGCTTCGCGCACGAAAGCGCGCAGGGCTTGGCGGATCGTCATGGGATCTCCTTCAGTGCGGCGACGAAGCGCGAGGGCGCTCCGGTTTCGGGGTTCGTGTAGTCCTGCGCGGACAGAACGAGCGAGCACCGGGTGGGCTTGCCACGCCACATGCGCTTGCTCTCCACGTCGACGTGTAGCGCGCCGCGGTTGTCGACGTGGACCGAGACGTGGAAACGCGCCTCGCGCCCATCGGGGAGCACTACAGACACGAGAGCGACCTCTCGCGAAGGGCGCTCGCCGGTGGGCGCGTCGATCGCGACGTCGAGCGCCGGGGCGTCGGTGGGGATGGCGATGATCATCGGCGCACCCCGCGCAGCGTCGTTTGCCAGAGAGGGCCGACATCCTCCACGAACGGCGCGCCGTCGGTAAGCGTCATGACGCGCACGCACACGTCGTCAAGGCGCCATTCGATTTTGTCGGACAGGACGCGCTCGATGTCGCACCCGTCGATGTGATTTTCGTACGCGGCGAGAATCTCATCGGCGCGCATGTGATCCCACGTCGACTCTTCGATGCCTTTGGACCATTCGGCCGCGCGGCGCAGCGCATGCGCGCCGTCGAGCGGTTCGGTGGGGCGGTTCATCGCGCACCTGCCTTCCGCGCACGGCGCGCAGCGGCAGGGTCGAAGGCGCCGGTCTCTGGGTTCTCCCAGCGCCACGCGGTTTCCACCCCGAGCGGGCCGACGGTATCGCCCTCCAGTGCGTGCGCGACCCATCCGCAGGCATCGAGCACCACGTGCGCGTCGCGGTGACCCTCCGCGCGGCGCTCCGCTGCGTAGGCTTCGGCCGCGTCGGCGTTGTCGAAAGCGTTCGGATTGCCCATGTGATCCCTCGGAAGCGGCGAACGTGCCGCACTGAGAGGGGTATCGGGGGATCACATCGCAAGTTGCGGGTTTCTCGCGAAACCGCCTGATCCCGTCCGAAGCGGGGGATCACACGAGGCGCAACCGCGCGCCGACACTGTGCTGTGCGTGCGAGGGGGCCGCGCCGTGCACCACCTTTGAGCCGCGGTGCGTCGCCTACATGTCGGTGCGCATGCGAGGCGCACCGCACGCCACCGCACGCCACCGCACGCCACCGCACGCCACCGCACGCCACCGCACGCC
>Ga0068856_100000740_pt1 | contig 35382 bp, 54 predicted proteins | sample KBSCornC62_FD_66595 | JGI IMG/M metagenome (GOLD analysis project Ga0068856, IMG submission 66595) | Corn rhizosphere microbial communities from Kellogg Biological Station, Michigan, USA - KBS Corn C6-2 | ecosystem: Host-associated > Plants > Roots > Rhizosphere > Soil ...
GAGTTTGACCAGTCTAAATACACGCCTGCCTAACATGCCATTTACGCCGTATCAGCCCACAAACCAGGACAGTCCGACAAATTTCACGCCGTATTCTCCGAACAGCGCGCCTGCTCCTGCGGGTTCAAGTCCGCTCCCGTTTCAGAATCTCGACAAGCCTACGGCTTCGGGAGTATTCAACATGCTTCCTGGTAGTCAGCTTCTTAGGGACGTCGGCAATTCCGCTTCGGCTATATATCAAGGAGCAAAAGGAGGCATACAGAAACTTCTCGGCTACGATCAGGGCGCGCAGTCTTCGTTTCAGAAATCGAATCAGGCGGCAGATCAAATTAACCCGACTAAGGATTTCGGATCAGGTGCAAACCTTGCGCTCACTGCAGCAACCCCTCTGATTGGCGGCGGTGGCGCTTTGGCAACAATTGGCAAAAGTGCTGCGTTAGGGGCAGGTTTTGGTGCGGCGCAATCCACGGCAGAAGGCAAACCTTTCTCAGATGTTGCCCTAAATACAGCACTCGGAGGAGTCGCTGGTGGCGCTTTAGGCGCAGCAGGAAAATTTATTGGCGAAGCAGCAAGTCTGGCAAAGAATGGAGACGTAGCAAAATCTTCTTCAATTATGAATCGTGTTGCTCGATTAACACCGACCGACGCTAATAAATTTAGTGAATTGGCTGGGATGTCGCATGGTGAATATCTAGCGCGAAGCGGTAATTTTGGTACACCCGAACAAATCATTCAAAACGAGTCAAAGAAGTTCGTTAATTCGCTGGATCAAGTGGATTCTGCAATAGCAAAACTTCCTGGCGTGTACAAATCCGATCCTGTTACGAGCGCACTTGACGAATTAGCAGCGAGAGAAAAAGTTGTCTCTACTCCCGGTGCAGAGTCTCCCGATTTCGCTCGAATAAATCAACTGGTAAAAGCGAACGAGAAAGACGGCCTTACGATGGATCAGATAAATCAAGTTAAGAGGCTCTATGAAAGAAACATCAAGCTTCAATTCGCAAAAGACATAACTGGCCAAAGTTCGGAAAAAATCGCACGAGCCACTAACATAGATAATGCTATGCGGAATTGGCAGTTCAACCAAGCAGAAAATCTTGGTCTTAAAAACTTGCCTGAACTCAATAAACAGACACAAATGTCTAAAGCGATTATAAATTCACTGGGAAAACAAATAACGGGAAAAACAGGCAATAATGCACTTAGTTTAACTGACTGGATCATGCTTTCTCATGGCAACCCAGAATCAATAGCTGGTTTCTTAACCAAAAAGACTTTTTCAAGTCCTGCAGTACAGTCAGGAGTTGCAAAATTACTGGCAAAATCTCCAACCCTACTTGAAAAGGCAGCACAACTTGAACCGACAGCAGAAAACGCATTTAGGAAAGTATCCCCGACTGGAGCAAAACTTCTGCCTGCACCCAAGGAAGGAACCCCTAGGGTTTCTTTGAACAGCCTGCGGACACTCCAGGTTTCCCCTTCTTCGAGCTCGCTTGAAACTACGGGAAAATCGGATTTGATATCAAATGGATATAAAACACCGCCGACATCTACTCCACCGATGAATTCTCAGGTCAAAAAGTTTTATCTACGCGTGGCTAAAAAACAGTAGTTATTCTCTCCAAGCTAACCAAGCAACCAGAATTAGGAAGATTATGAAAAGCATAGATTCATATTCTTTTGTCGATTAAACAATCTTTATAATTCTGTTGCTCTAATTCGTCAAAATTCTTAATTATATTGTCTTGAGCATAAGAGTATGTGTCTGTGATTGCCTTATCTAAGCAAAATTTCCTTATATCAGCTGGTCTAATTGAAAACCAATAGACAATGAAACTTGCTAATGTTAAGAGAAATATTAGTATAAATACTAAAATCTTGTTCATTAGAATGAGAAGTGAACGGTGTTTTTAGTTGCTTGAAAACCTCTAACATACAAACGCAGGCTCGTATTTCCTGGGGCATATGCGTTTATGTAGATAGTGGTTGCCTGATTTCCTTGGATAGTTAATGAGTTAGTGAGTTGATAGGTAGCCGAAGTACCATCAATAGAATTACTCATGTCTCCGGCCGTGGACACACTTGTCTTTACAACATTTCCACTAAATTCGTACTGTATCGCAGTGAGAATAACCGAATCATCACTCTGGTTAGTAATAGTGAGCGGAAACGCGAATATATTTCCCGGCTCCTGAATTGGGTCTCGGGTAACAACATTCACATTTTGGTCCGCAGGTTGAGTAGTTTCTTTTGGAGCTTTCAATGCAGTGTTCTCGTCAGCCAAAATCTTCACCTGTGCCGAAAGCGACGCATTAGTAGCGACCAAATTATTATATTTAGCCGTCAAACCTACCAATTGAGACTGTAAATCCGTATTTTGCTGGATAAGCGTGTTGATCTGCGCCTGCAGTTTCGGATTTTCTACAGTAATAGTGTTAGTGATGATCGGTTTAGGGGAAGGAATAGGCTGCGGAGCGGTCACAGGAACTTCTGCGGGCGTTTCTACGCTTGCTGGCACGCTAATAGAAGCCTTTTTAAACCAAGAAAGCGGATTGTACCAAGAGGCGAAAGTGACAGCAGGGATCACTAAAATGCCTAAAATAATGCCTATATTTAAGGTTTTTTTCATAAATTGAGTAACGTATAAATACTAATAATCGTGACAGTAAAGGGCAACCTGCGCTAGTCCTACCATATAGATATTTATATGTCAAGCACAATAAAGCCCGATACTAAAAGTCTTTGACCCACCTTGCAAGTAAATCAAGACCCTACTATCGGGCTGTATTGTTGCAAGGTGGTAATTTAGTTGTATCTATATCTTACTTCCTATTATCGAAATCCGATGGGGATAACTTTTCCTGTCCCAAAAGAGTCCTTTATATGTTTAGGATTGCTACTGTTTTTTCATGGACGCCCGGGCAAAACTCAAAGAACTTCTCAGACTCAAGCTAAAGAAAGACAGGGAAGCAAAAGAAGCCACGCTTCTTGAGCGTCTCAAAAACGAAAAGGCGAAGAAGAATCCCGTCGAATATATCGACAATACTCTCAAGAGCGAAATTGAAAAAACGTTAAAAGCCAAGGAAGGAAAAGATGGCAAGGATGGTAAGGATGGTAAAGACGGAATTGACGGGAAAAACGGGCGTGATGGAAAAGACGGCTACACCCCTGTAAAAAACAAGGATTATTTTGACGGCAAGGATGGAATCGACGGTTTAAACGGTAAGGACGGTATTGATGGAAAAGACGGTCTGCCTGGTCTGAATGGATCGCCCGACACGGCCGAAGACATCCGAAACAAACTCGAACTTCTAAAAGACGACGACCGACTCAAACTTGAGGCCATTTCGGGCGTAGAAAAGCTAAGAAACGATCTTCTCGAACTAATGGATCGGGGCTTTATGTCGCTTGATACTTTTAAGGGACTAGGTATCAAACTCAACGGAGTAAAAATAGATAACGCGAATGAATTAAATTTCATTTTATCTGGGGGAAGTATCAAAAACAACGGTCAACAGGGAGTAGATATAGTGATCCCTGCTGGTACATCTGTTTCTCCCGGCCTCCCTAATCACTCCGTCCAATACAATGAAGGCGGCATATTCACCGGATCAAGCGATTTCACCTACGACCCAAATCAAGAAGTATTCATAGTAGGCTTCCGCTCTCTTGGCGGCTCTGCATTTGTTATTGATGACAATGCTGGACAAATCAAATTCCTTTCTGCTTCCGAGTTCTACTTTTCCGACGCAAACGATAGCATTAGATTTTTTGACATTTCGGGGTTCTTGATACAAAGCGGAGATGTTAGTTTGGCGAATAATCTCACACTTCAGACAGTTGATGACTACTCAAAAGCAATCACAAACCAGACGAACGGTACCTTTACCGTTAAAACTTCAAGCGGAACAAAATACATCGAGGCAGATGTTCCTAACGACAAACTCACATTATACGCTCATGGTTCTAGCGTCACTTTCGGATATGGTGGAAATAACAAAATTCTATTTGCTTCCGCAGATATTGAATTTTCTTCGGACAATATCAACTGGGATAATTCAAATGGAATTTCAATTTTTGAAGCATTAAGCGACGGGTCAGGTTACGTAACGGTTGGAGCTGGCGACCTTAGTGCCAGCCTAAATGGCACCTCATATATTCTCGATGACCTAGCCAAAACAATAGTCTTTACCACAGATGGCTCTCTAACGGTTCAAAATGTTGCTACCACTTCCTTATTCGACGTAGATACTTTCACCGGTCAAACGAGTTTACTTCAAGGATTGATCTTGAAGCAGGGCGGCTTCTCAGGAACCTTCACCATTCCGAATGATGGTTACTACATCGATATTGATGTCACTTCCGCGGTCTCACAAGGAACTCTTCCGCTTGCAAATGCGTTTCCGGCCGGGAAGACATATGTCATAAGCGACGCGAAAGGACAGTCAGCTACCCACAACATCACAGTCAAAACGAGCGGGTCGGACAAGATCAACGCGGCTTCGACATTTGTGATGAGCACGAATTACCAAACTATCACTCTGCATTCGGACGGAGTATCGAATTGGATTATTAGTTAATTATTAATTTAAGTAAAAAATATATGGGAAACATAGAAACAACAATTGATCCAGACAACCACGACATTATCACGATAGATATTTCGGGCATCACGGACGAACAGAGACGACTTCTTAAAAAGTGCATCAACTACGACGAAGATTCAGGCGTCCCTCTGGTCGCAGCCCTTCTTATCAGCTCAATGAACGTCCGCAAAATGCAGATGCAGAAGATCCTTGAAAACGAAGCGATCGAGGCAGTCCGTGCGGCAAACGTAGCGACGGTAGCATCACTATAATGAAAGACATCTTACCTATAAAACTCGTGCGAAAGAAAATAAAAAGAAAGTGGGTATGGTTTATTATCCTCGGGGTCGTATTTATTTGTATAAGCTTCGTTTTTATCAAATATGGAACCGACCTTGCGTAAAGACGAAGCTTATACAAAACGGGAGCAGGATCACTTCTTCGGTGAGCTTTTCAAGCGTATGGATAAGCAGGATTTGACCCTTGAGAGGATCGAAGCCCAGACGACAAAAACGAACGGCCGGGTAACGAAGCTCGAAGAAAAAACGAACGATTATGAGATAACGAAAACACGTATTTTCAATATGAATGGCACCATCAAATGGATCATAGGCATCGGCATTACTTTCGTCGTTCTCGGTGCGGTGATCTACGCGTTCGTCCTCAAAGACATTTCCAACACGATAGAGCAGAAATTTACCGAGTGTTGTTCCGCGATTCAAAAAAAAACTGAAAATACGTCGAATATTAATAACACGGTAAATGTAAAGTAATGGAGATCAAACAACAGTATCTCCCCGTACCCTCGCAGAGACGTTCGGGAGAAAAATTAGACAAGGTTCAGTACATCGTTGCCCACGACACGGGCGGCGTAGACGGCACGGCCCAGAGCAATGTGGATTGGTACATACAGACCGCAAACGGAATCAAACAGGCGTCGGCTCACGTCTTCGTCGACGATACAGAGGCAATCTGGTGCGTCCCCGAGGACGAAAAAGCATGGAGCGTCAGATACGACGCGGGCATCGCCCCGAACGTCGCGCCCCACTTCATGAACGACTGCGCCATCGCGGTGGAACTCTGCTATTTCAGCGATTTAAGCCGCTCGGAAACCGCATACGCCAACTACGTCCAGCTCATCGCCGAACTCTGCTCAAAACACGCTATAGACCCCCAGACGGGCATCGTAGCCCACAAAGACCTCGACCCAACCCGCAGAACTGACCCCATTAACGCCTTTTCCCGAATAGGGAAGACGTGGGAGCAGTTTTTATCAGACGTGCGATTAACAGTTAGCAAAATCAATATGGAAAACACAGCAAACGGTGCGGTTAAGTTCGTCAATTTCTACGGCTCCGACAAGAGCCGCATTACCTACTTCGTCGAATCCAAGACGCTTCAGAACGACGGGGAAACCCACGATTTCGCTTCGGCGGAAGAGGCTCTTGAAAAGAGCACCTCCGAATCGTTCGTCTTCTGGGACAACGCGCCAGTCGGCGTTGGCAAAGTAGCTGAATAATCATATGCAAAAGACTAACTGGCACAACGTGAAAATGATCGTCGGCATCTCTCTCGTCGCCCTGGTCGGCGCGCTTACCGCGCTCAAGGCTATCGGCGTCGGCGGAGCATGGATCGACACGGTCATTGCGATCCTTGTCATGCTCGAACATACGTCGAACGGCAATACGCAGGCGTCCTAACATGGAAAAGCACGACTTCGAGATAACCGAAAAGTACAAGGAAGATAAGATGTTTTTGGGAGATTTGTACGCGTGCAAGAACTGTCCTTTCGAACACCTATGTACTCAAGGCAAAACGACGGGAACGACGAATTGCGTGCATAACGATTCTTTCAACTACGGTTGCACGAAGTAGCGCGATATGGGCCGTCAGTCATGGCGGCTCACATTCACGTTACTTAAAAACCGAATACTATGGCATACAAACACTGCCCCCACTGCCAGCAGAACAGATGGGGAAGCGCGTCCGAGACGCACGACACGGAAAACACCCTAACGGTCTCGTTCCACTGCTCGACCTGCCAGATGACATCCGCAGAAACCAAAGTCTTCAAACCGAAGAAATGGCACAAGTGGATTCGCAAGAACTGGAAGATCGGGGAATTATGCACGAATTAGCCCTCTTTACGGGGGCTTTTTATTTGTGATAAAATATAACGTCTGCGACGGCAAAGCGGAGTAAAACAAACAGGAGAGTTGCGCCGCTCATCTCCGCAATCGAGGCCCTTCGGGGCCTTTTTTGCACCCCCTTGCATTCCATAGACGTATACGCTAGTGTAACCAAGCCGTTTGGTTTTCCACAGCCTGACAACAAGTTGTCTGTTAAAATATAGGCAGCAAAAAACACCCTGCGAGAGCTAGGTACAGAAGGCGAGAGGAATTTTTGAAGCATGATTTGTCGAGTTTGGAATTCGATAAATATGAATGGATTGTTTCAAAAGTTCCCCATAGGAGGTTTGGAAGCTCCTTTGTTCTCACCCTCTGATCCCAGATTTCGAGGGTGTTTTTTGTGCAATTCGCCCTGCAATAGAAAAGCTACTAAGACGGCACCTCATGGTTCAGAAGATCGTACCTTCTAGACCCATAAGACTTTGGCAAGTTATGGAGTTTGATCCCCATAAGGTGTCCTCTTAATAGCTTGGACTATCGCCGTCGTCTCCCTTGCCTGGAGACATTAAATCGAAAGAACTTAATGTAGTATACCATCAAGCGGGACAGCAATCAAATTATTATCTTGTGGAATATTCCATTTGCCACACTCTTGACAACCTGTACAGCTTCGGGTAATGTCCCGTTATTAACAGTTCAATCATCCCATGTCCGTCTGACACATGGTAAACTCGGTAAGCACTTGGGCGAAAGCCTATTACGGATTTTAAGCCGTGGAGTGCACGGAGCCCAGCGCGTCAGACCGCTGGGTTTTCGTTTATGTGGTTCATAAAATCAGAATTAAGAAAACAGATAGATAAATATAATAAAGACAAGGATATACTCCTAGAATTCGCCAGATTCGTCAAAAAGCCCTGTTTAGAGGATATATACCTAGAGGATATAAAAAGCTTCTATAAAGCGATTGTAGCCCCTAAAAACAGCCAATGGGAGCGGAACAGCTACATGCTCGCGGTGCGGAAGTTCTTTAAATACTACCGTGGAGAAAATATTTTAAAGTGGCAGCAGATTTTGGATAATCCCTTGATTTCTGGTGAACTAAATGCTATAGTGCCAGTGATGAAAGCAAAAGAAAAAAGAAAGCCGGGCCGCCCTATTGATTGGGAAAACGTTAAAAAGACATTGATTATGAAAGACAAACTCGGCATGTCGTTTCGAGACATCGGGAAGACCATCATCAAAGGCCGCGTCGTAGACCACTCCCAGGTAATAAAATGGTACCAGCGGGGAAAGAAGCATAAAGGTGAATTATCCACAGTTTAGGTGCTTGCGGTGAATTTATTAAAATAGTATACTAAGGGCACACGGAATCGAATAGGTCTCTGATAAACGAATAAGACATGTCCGCCACACCCCAGAGGGGAAAGGACATGCCGAGATGTGAACCGATGAGAGAGACATAGGAGCCAAACTTGGACGCAAGCGAGGCTAACGGAAAGGGAGCGTAAGCAGAAAACCGATTCCGCGTCCTATCACTCTCTCACAGGTTCATATCTCAGACTGCGCGAAAATAAAACTTCTCTGTAGGGAACTTATTTTTATAATAGAACCGCTGGATAGGCCAGCGGAAAAAATGTGAACGGGGTACGTCGCACAATATATCTTTCAGCATGGAAAATATTTTTGTCAACATACACCCATCGCATCGTAACCTATTTTAATTAATTAATTCCAAAACACTACGGAGAAATCTGTAGTGTTTTTTTATTTTCGCGGCAGTCGCAGAGATTCAAGATGTACGGAATCACCGGCCTGCCTGCACCCATAGGGAACACTGCTCGCATTCTCGACCGATACCGGAGTGATTGAGTCTCTACGACTGCTTTATGCAGATGTGAGTAAAGCCAGGGAACAAACGAGAACAATACCTTGTAAGGGCGGTACGGCTCCAAACCCGCCTCCCTGGCCTTGCTCACATCTCAAGCAGTTAGGTCGAACAGAGGGCGATAGCTAGTCCGAACTCTATGGGTGTTCCATAGGGTTCGGGTGACTGTCGCTCTCAATTAGCAACAAATCTAATTTCAATCGTAAAGCGATTGTCAACAAATGAATTACTCACAAACATACGGCCAACGTAAACGCGAACAGGAACGCCAAGACGACAAAGAAAACCTCAAAATGGGGATCGTTTGGGCGGTGCTCATAGCCCTGTTCTTCTTGGGAATCTCTTATTAACCCTTATATCCGTTCACAGCGTCATCGACTTATAAGGGCGGTGGCGTGCTGAATTGAAAAACATATGAACCTATCAGAAATGCAGTGCTCGGAAGACATGATGGACTCCGATCTGGTTATGACCAGAGAACCCATCCAAGACCCGTACGCTCGTACGAAGTGCAAGAACTGCCCGCGCAAACTCCAGACGGAAGAATCGAAAAAACTCGGACTCTGCGCGCCCTGCCGAGGAAAAGGAATCGGCGACACTGAACGCTACTCGTTCGGCAGAGACCAGCGCGAGGACGACTTAAAAACAACCCGCAACAACCCGCGCATATGAATACCTTTGAAACGTTCAAGCCGAGCAAGGAAGAAGAAATGATCCGCATTGCGGACGTAATGAGCTTCGCGTCGCGCCTCGACGTAAAGAAGTTCAAGCAAACAATGCTTCAGCAAGGCGAACTCATAAACGGCATTAAAAATGACTTAATCAGGCTTATCGAAGTCTACAAAAAACAATATGAAAAACATAGCTAAATCGCTCGCATTGTTCCATGAAAAAATGGGCAACGTCGCAAAGGACGCTGACAACCCGTACTTCAAAAGCAAATACGCTCCGCTCGAATCTATCCTTCCCGCTATCAAAGGACCGCTCAAAGAATCAGGACTCGTCTTTTTCCAAGCTCCGACATGGGTAGGAGAGAACAGCCCCGCACTCGCTACCACCCTCATAGACATCGAAAGCGGTGAAAAGATAGAAACTATCTCGCCACTAATTCTTGCAAAACAAGACCCGCAGGGAATGGGAAGCGCGATTACTTACATGCGACGTTACGCTCTCGTGTCGATCCTCGGACTCAACTGCGACGAGGACGACGACGGCAACGCAGCAAGCAAGCCAAAAGCCACTCCCGTCATAGAACGCAACGACGAGCCGTTCCCGAGCGAATCTACGGTACAGCTCGGCGAACAAATTAAAAAGCCCTCTAACCGAAGAATCTAATGGATAGAAAAGAACCCGTATTCGTGGACGGAATGGTATTCCAAGACCCGCACGAAAAAGCCCCCGCGTTCGTAAAGTTCGAACTCGTAGTGAATCCTCAAAAACTCGCGGACTTCATGCGCGACAATATGGATCACACGACCCCCAAAGGCTGGATGAAATTCGTCGCCAAGGAATCGAGAAAAGGCGGCATCTACTTCGAGCTCGACACATGGAAGCCGAAACCTAAAACCGAAGCCCCCGAGACGACCGTGACGAGCGTACAGCCCGACGGAAGCGATCCGATAGATACAAATCAAATACCTTTCTAAATATGAAAGACCCCGCACTACTCTGGTACTTCAACGACTGGATAGGCGGCACGCAACTGCTCAACAGGCATCAGAAAGGATGCTACATAGACCTTCTCGCAGCCGAATTTAATAACGGCCCATTATCGTTAGAGGAAATTAAAAACTTACTTGGAGCAGACTTCGCCCAATGGCAAGTGCTCCAAAAGAAATTCTCCTTTATGGATGGACGGTATTACAACAAGCGCTTAGAGGAAGAAAAAGAGAGACGCGCCAACTATACCGCTTCTCGAAGACAAAACGCCAAGCATATGCATAAGCATATGGAAACTATAAATGAAACTGAAAATGAAACTAGGAATGAAATACCCGAACTCATCAAAGCCTTCGAAGCAATAAACCCTGCGTGCAAGAAGTTTTACGGCAACACCACCCAGCGCACCGCCTGCCAGAACCTCATCGACGCCTACACATTCGATCGGGTTAAGTCAATCATCGAACTGACATTGCCGAAAACAAATAAAATTCCGTACTTTCCGGTCATAACGACTCCCGTGCAGCTCCGCGACAAATGGGCGTCCCTCGAAGCCCAGATTATAAAAGCTAATACGAAAGCCATCCTGGACAAAGACAAGAACGGGGTGGCTTTCTGGTGATATGGCAAAACATTTCAAGGTTATTTACGGATTCGGCCCTAACGACTACGTTTCCATCGACGAGAACGACCTAGTGAAAGCACAAGTCATGTTCATGGAAGGGAAAGGCCGCGCTCAGTTCGGAGACACGGCCATCCGAGGGCAAGACATAATCCGCATCGTCCCTGATTGGCACGCGCACTTCGGCTGGAACAAGGGCTACAAGATGCTTCCCGAAGATGACGAGTACGTAGAACCACTGGAAAAGCCCTACAAGATGATGATCGCGGGAACGAAAGAAATCGCAAAGTTCATAGTGGAAAACAAGCGGTATGACTTGTTGGAAGCCCCGCTTGCCGAGCAGAAACTGTGCCTACCTAAAAGGGAATCTTTGCCCTTGGAACTGAACGACCGTCGGAATGAATTAGTAAAACAATTTACAGGAAAATGAAAGGAATAATCGCACGACACGGGTATAAAGCGAAGCGAGATTTTTCCAAAAGGATACTAAATCTTAAGAGAAAACCTAAAAGATTTTGCTTAACTTGCGGGATTGAACTAATTGGCTACCACGGAAATGCTTTGAGGTGCGGTAGTGAGAGAAAGAAAGCTGGGTGCGCTTTTGAGGAATACTGCAAAAGAAACAAAGCCTGGAAAAAGAAGACAAAAGTTTGGCTCAAAAGAAACCCTGAAAAAAGAAAAATATACGAACATAGATATTATCTTAAAAAGAAATTACTTCTAGCCTAACTAAGTAACCATTATGAAAGACTGGTCGGATATAAAAACAAAAGAGCAACTGAAAAAGCGATATGCCTCATACTTGCCGTCGCTTATGAAAATTGCAAATCGTTGCGGGTATGCTTTATCTTTGCATGGCTCAATGACGAGAGATTTAGACTTAATTGCTGCTCCATGGGTTAAAAATGCTATGGCACCAGAAAGTCTAGTTATAACACTAGAAAAATCTCTCCTCGGATATTCTCGCATGCGTTCATACTGGAAAAATCACGGAGATAGAGATAGTAAACCGCATGGCAGGAGAGCCTATATTATTCCTTTCGCAATTCTAGCCGATGATTTTGAAGTGAAAAACTGGCGCATGGGAATTATAGATTTATCGGTTATGCCAAGAAAGTAGCCCCCCTCCCTTACTAACAACGTGCGATTCATTGAAAACACCATGAGAAAAATAACAATCACTAAAAAAGACCTCGATAAAGATAATTACTACAAAGAAGACGGTATCGGCACATATTCCGAGTATGAGAACGTTTCAGTCGAGATTGAGTCTAACCTGGGCTGGGTGCGCTTTAAAAATGGCATTTATGTGAAAGGGTCGGTGACGGCACTCGCTGGCTCGGGCATCGAGGCTGGCTGGGGCATCAAGGCTGGCTGGGGCATCGAGGCTGGCTCGGGCATCAAGGCTGGCTCGGGCATCGAGGCTGGCTCGGGCATCGAGGCTGGCTCGGGCATCGAGGCTGGCGAGGGCATCGAGGCTGGCTCGGGCATCGAGGCTGGCGAGGGCATCAAGGCTGGCTGGGGCATCAAGGCTGGCTGGGGCATCGAGGCTGGCGAGGGCATCAAGGCTGGCTGGGGCATCGAGGCTGGCGAGGGCATCAAGGCTGGCTGGGGCATCGAGGCTGGCTCGGGCATCACGTCGCTCCATTCCTACATCAAATCGAAACTTGCAATTACATTCAATGCTAAATGCACTCTCTCCGCAGGTATCTTCTCGATATCAGGCGAGCAGGAAATCGAGGCGCAGGAAATCGAAGGTGGCAAAGTAATCTACGGCAAAGTAAAATTTCTTCCGAAAGAAGAAAAGATTAAAACTCCGTCACTCAAAGGCAAAGAGGTCGAAGTGAAGCTCGACGGCGTGACTTATAAGGCAATTATTCAGTAGCCATGCCTAACAAACTCTCAGACTGGAAGTGGTGCGTAGATTACTCAAATTCTGTAGGGCAGAAAGATGCAAAAATTCCGCCTATTTTCTTTGAAACAAGAGAAGACGCACGGGACTATGCTTATCACTATCTTCCCGAGGGTGGCCGTGTAGTCCAAGTGATTATTAAGGAGAAACGGAAGAAGTAGATCGTGAAAAACTTTATTGTTGAAGCAGTTATTTTTTGCGGAATGTCACTTATAGTCGGATGTTTTGTTTTTGGATTGATGAGCGGATTGGTCTACTTAGTACACATCATTTTCTAACCCCATGAAGCAATCACTTAGGTCGAGATTAGCCGCCCGCTTAAAAGAAGTAGGCGGCTGGTGCCACAAAGGTGCAATCGAGCGGCGAGCGCAGGAATGGGGTTTTATGGGCGACACAACGGCTCGTAGGCTCCGCGAAATGGAAAGCGGACAGCTCTCGAACGGAAAAACCTGCCCGCGCATTCTTGAGAAGAAAGAAATGAACGGCTCTGTTTGGTATCGCTATAAAAAACAAGAAAAAGTTATCAGTACCTACCAGAGAGTAGGGGATAAGGTGGTCGAAGTAAAACAAGAAACATTATGCTAAAGATCATACTTCCAGCGCAGATAAACCCGCCGAGGCTCCGTAAGGACGGATCGGCAAGCGTCGTGTTCGATACGAGGGAGCTGTCATCAGAAGAAATCTTTACGATTATGACCTTGCGCCATGTTGAGGGTTGGCTTACTTTCTCGCCGAATCCCGACGACGTAGAGATACCAGAAGAACGCGCCGAACTGGATGAAAAAAGCCCGTCAGAACGTCTCAGAAACGTTCTTTTTGTTTGGTTTCGTCAAGAGACAGAAGCGGGGCGATTTACTGGACTGTTCGAGACGTTTCGGCGCGAGAAAATGGAATCGATTATCGAAGGAGTAAAAAAGAAACTTACTAATTAACTATTAAATATATGAAAATTTTTATTGGGTGGATAACAATTCAATTAATTATTATAGGCGTCATTCAGTTTAATATAGCGAACGATATTTCAAGAGGAAGATTTCAATGTCCTGCGCCGAGCAATGCCTCAACTTTCACGGCAACTATTGACGGAGCTTTTCTACCTTTAGCAGCTTTCCTACCGAGCGATCCTGAAATTAATAATTACTGCAACCCGCCCTCCCCTAAATAGAAAGAAACAAATGAAAAAGAAAAACTGCGAAAAATGGTTCAGTACACATTCGTGGGGGAAATGGAAGATTAAAAGACCAGAAGTGTTCTTCCAGCTTATCCCTGCTGGTATTAAAAAAATCGTGAAGATCGTCCAATCCCGTAGATGCGAAGAATGTGGTTATACACAGACAGACAATACACAAAGCCTTTAGCCCCTTAACAACAAAACAAATGAATCGGCCCAGCTGCCTGTTCTGTAAAAATACCCTGTTCAAAGGCTCACGCTACTGCAACTCGATCTGCAAGAACGCCGATTATAAGACCATTTACACCTATGACAAAAAACACAAAAGCGTACATAAAAGCCAACCTGCCGTACTACGGCGCGATCGGGCCGAGCAAGAAGCGGTATAAAGGCATAAAAGGGAAAGCATGGGACATACTCTCCGACTATGTGCGCTGCCGTGATTTCTACAGGTTCAAAGGCGAGTGCGTATCGAGCGGGGCGCGGCTCAATCATTGGCGGGACGGGGATGCTGGGCATTACATAAGCATGGCGGGACACGGCGCATATCTCGGATTCCTGCCCGAAAACATCCACCTACAGGGTAAGAATGAAAACCAGATAGGCTCGATGGACACGGGCGCGAGGTTCAGAGACACGCTGTTCAAACGATACGGCGAGGCATTGCTCGCAAACCTAGAACTCGGAAAGCAAAAAACGGTAAAGGCAGACGACTGGTATTTCATTCAGGTCATCGAGCGGATGTTCAAACTGTTCCAGCAACTTAAAAAAGAGTTTCCTAACGCCGACTTTCCGAAGTACATATGAAAAAATGCTGCCTTAAAAATCTAGACAAAGCCAAACGAATCGGCCGCGCATACTATGTGTGTCCGAAGTGCAAGAAGGATGTTTCTCTGGCCTATATTCTTTACCAGCTAGCTCTATCCGAGGACGAGAAAAACTAACGCTATGAACGAAGAAATAAAATCAGGTAGTAATTGTTGTGGCTATAACTGTATTCATGTAAAAGGACGATGCAAAAAATGTGGAATTTCAAAAACACAGCATGGAGGCAGAAGTAGTCATGTTTTTATCGAAAGAGACGAGGATAAAAATGAGACACATTAAATCCTGCCGCTCGGGAGAAATCATCTGCGACAAAGGCGGAAACAAGGCTCTAGTCCACGGCAGGCTCGGGCCTTTAATTTTTCGCAGCGACTTCTACATGTTCACCATTGCCCACTATCGCCCCATGACTTGGATGGAAGCGGAAAAAGAAGGATGGAAAATCCTCACCAAAGACGGCAAAGAGCCTATCCCCAAGAAAGAGATTGAACGCTTATTAGGTAACGTAAAGATAACAAAATGAAAACAAAAACAAACTCTAGGCTGCATTACTGGCAGCAAAAAGCCAAGAGTGGAACAGAAAAGTGTAGATGCGGCGAGACTAGAAATCTCAACGTAGACCATGTTGTTCCCGTTGCTATTCTTACTCAATTCATGCTCGATCAAAGGTACGTTCTCTACGAAATGGATGAAAACTTTGAAATCCTATGCCGGTATTGCAATAGCATGAAAGCTGACAGAATTGACCCGCGCAATCCAAAAACATACGAAATTCTAGAAAAAGTTATTAGAGATGCTAAAAATTATTATTTAATATGACATTCAATCCTCGTAACTGGTCGGTAAGAGAAGCAATCCAGAAAAGGGTACAAATTGAAGATTTAGCTCAATGGGGAAAGAGCAGGAATCAGCCCCAACGCCCCGCAGTGAAGCCTGTAGCCTCTCTCAAGCCGAACGTAGGGCTGCTTATATTATTTAAGAACTTCGTGTATCAATTCAGACCATAAATTTATGACATTACTCGATTTCATGCGTGATACGAATAATTGGCGCGCCCCCGAATTTACGAAAATTATGGCTCAATTCGGTTGGAAATCTAAAAATCAAGTATTCCGAGAACTCAAAAAACTTCAAAAGTTGGGATTTCTCGACGAGCGTTACAAACCAATTCAAGTCGGAAAAGGAAGCGCGGGAATACATTAAAAGTTATAAGAGGCATTTGTAATGGAAAAAATAATCAAAAAAGCAATCGAGGGAGGGTTTGAAAAAGACGGTCTCGACCCCATGTATTTTAACGAAGTAAATGACTGTTGCAGGGCTATTACACTCGACCCTCTCTTCTGGCAGGCTCTCGGAAAGCAGTGTGGGTGGCAATATGGAAGGTATTTAAAAAGAAAATCTTTTGTAGGGAGTAAAAAAGTTGAGGTAGAGAGTTTGGATAATGTTCCGATACGTTTCCACGAGATTAACCTAACCGAAGGCTGGGAAGCAGCCGTTAAATATCTCTCCGAGGTTACGAAATGAAAATACTAGTGGCGTGCGAAGAAAGCCAAGCCGTTTGCAAGGCATTCCGAACGAAAGGTCACGAGGCATATTCTTGCGACATTCTGCCTTGTAGCGGAGGACACCCCGAATGGCATATCCAAGGCGATGTGCTAGAACAGCTCGACAAGGGCTGGGACATGATGATAGCCCATCCCCCATGCACCGACCTTGCCGTTTCTGGAGCGAGACATTTCAAAAGAAAGATTGCGGACGGAAGCCAGCAACGCGCCCTTGATTTCGTACAGAAACTCATGGATGCGCCTATTCCGAGAATTGCCGTTGAAAATCCCGTAAGCATAATATCGAGCAAAATCAGAAAACCAGATCAAATAATTCAGCCGTATATGTTCGGAGATGAAGCAAGAAAAACGACATGCCTATGGTTGAAAGGACTTCCTTTATTAAAACCGACGAAAATAGTCGGACAGGGAGAAATTGTGATAATGGGCGACGGAAAGAAATATCCAAAATGGTCGCATGATGCCGTTGGCAAAGATGGAAAAAAACTTTCCTACAATTCACAAGAGATTAAAACCTTGAGAAGCAAAACATTCCCAGGTATAGCTAGCGCAATGGCAGAGCAATGGGGAAGTATTACAAATTAAATAGTAACCCATGTCCAACACCGAACCGAAAAAAGAAATAAATATGTGCGATGGGTGCCAAAGAGGATTGCCGCTCGACGAGTATGGCAATCATAAAAGCCCTGTAAAATACGATCTTATCGGCTGTACCAAAGAGCGGCATCAGGTAGAGAAGAAGTATAATTTCGAATGTAAGGGGAAAAATGGAAAATACGACCCAAACGCTGGTAGCTATTTTAAACAACGCGATGGTATATGCACACAATGCGGACGAGATTACGCAGAATGTGTAAAAACACGCACTCCCTCTCATCCGCAAAAGCAAGCGGAGGAAATCCGCCTCTGCCCGAAATGCAACACCATGAAGCGTTTTACTGGCGAAGCCTGCGCACGATGTGACAAAGCGGAGGAATGGGCGAAAAAAATAGTGGAAGCATGGCATGAGTATCTGAAAGAAATGCGTGCATTAGTTCGAGGCAAAGACGACATATCCAAAGCAATAGACTACTGGATTCAGTGTCAGGGTGTACCGCCTAAATTCATTTTATCCCTCTTAGAATCCGCCAAAGAAGCAGGGTATGCAGAGGGAAAGAAAGATTGGAAAAGAATCGGGGAAGGTAGAGAAAACGATGCTATCGAGCATGGAAAAAAAGTTGGTCGCGCCGAAGAACGCTCTCGCTGTATTGCGCTCGCAGAAAAACAAGCGGTTCACCCCGACGACTGTTCCAATATAAGGGTCGTTCCGCTCAATTCCTTTATCACTAAAATCAAAGAAGAAGATGGAAAATAAAATAGATGATCGAGTAGAGTTTATTGCGTATGCTCAAAAACTCGCTCTAGATGGATACGTTCCAAGCGTCACGTTTTGGGAAATGCTCGCCGACTGGTTCCTCTCCAAGCGCGCCGCCGAGCTGCGGGAGATAGAGAGCGAGATTGAGAAAGAGTTTTATAGAAACATTCCAGACGACGATGGAAACAACGAGCAGTTCATAATGAAAAAATCAGTCCTCTCCTTACTCGCCTCGCGGATGAAGTAGCATATGAGACCATCAGATTGGATTAATAAAAGAATGCTTGAGTTTTCTAATTTCTCGGGTCTTTCAAGTGAAGCATTCCGCGAGCAAGCCATCATTGCCTACCTCGACGAAGAATACGAGAAAGGCGAACCCCGCAGAAACTGCATTTATGAACACGATACTTTCTGCAAATCAGCAACACAAATAACTAAAAGTGCATATAGTTACTCTTCTCATCATAAAAAGTAACTAACTCTCCCAAAGATCGTTCCCCGGACGGTCTTTTTTAGTAGGTAAATAAGAAATTACATATTGCTTATGAAAGATCAATCACCCGAATATAAAAAGGGGTACCAGTCTGCGATGCGGCACATGAGGGATATACGAAATATGTACTCAAAACAAGCTATCAGGCAGAAGCAAAACCTATCTCACAAAATACGCCATGTATTGCTAAAGAATCAAGCCGCGCCTGAAATAATAAATGAAATAAAAAAAATAACCTCCGAATAATTTTTCCGCTTATTAACAATTGGGTTACGATAAAAACCCTTGTAAATACATAATATAAATATGTTCAGCGAGAATGACTTGCAAAATCTCCTTAAACTCATCAACTTGGCTCCAATCAAAGGTTCCGACGCTCCGGGCGTAGTCCTTCTTCAGCAGAAAATTATAAGTCTAATCAAAAATGCGAATGAAAACAAAACCGCAGGGAAAGGGGATAGTGAAAGCGCTGGGCCAGAAGTCGACATCGGGGAACTTCAAGAAAATCGAGGCAGCTAAAGGCAAAGGGGCGGCGATCGGAGCCCTGCAGAACAAACTTGCCAAACGCCGCGGCGAGAAAATTCCTTATCCAGGTAAAAAATAACCTTGCAAATGGATGAACGGGTAGACATCACCAGCCCCATATTCAAAATCAAACCCACGCTCAAGTTCTCCGAAACAATGGGTGTCAGCCCTCATTTCTGGGAAAACATGTGGTTCAGGTACAAATACCAGGGCTACACCCCGCGCGATCTCAAGGAATGGTTCGAACTAAAGGCTGGAAAACCCATAAGCAGAAAGACTATTTACAGGTGGATACTTCGGCAGGAACTCTACGACGACGCTCATTTGGCCGTAAAGCGCGGCGCACAGATAGTAACGATAAGCTACTTCAAAAGGCATAAGAACGTAGTAACCAACCGACAATATCTAGACGAGCTTTTGGATAAGGCCATAGACACCCAATGGGACAGACTCAACAATAAGCAACTATGAATTACGAACTAGCCCTAAAACTGAAAGAAGCTGGATTTCCACAGGAAGGAAAAAATGGGTACTGGATAAATTCTGCTGGCGTTACATCGAGCATAAAGAAAGAGGCCCCTTATGTACCCACTCTGTCCGAACTCATAGAGGCCTGCGGAAGCCAATTCCTCATGCTTCGGAGGGGTCTAGGAGATAAACCAAATCATATAATTGATAAGAAAGAAGGTGCGTGGATGTGCGAGTGCGCCGCGTGGGATAGACCTAGGTTTTTAGGCGATACTCCTGAAGAAGCAGTAGCGAATCTTTGGCTTTCATTGAATAAGAAGTAAGTTATGGAAGAAGAAATAGATACAACTAATGATTCTGGTTTTCAGAAAGAAAACAGTCATCCATCGGATACAAAGCCTTGGTTATTCAAAAAAGGACAATCGGGCAATCCAAGCGGAAGACCAAAAGGTAGCAAATCTCTGAAGCAGTATGCAAAAGAGATGCTTGCTTCCATGACTGACGAGGAACGCCAAGATTTTCTGCATGGTTTGCCGAAAGAAGTCATTTGGAAAATGGCTGAAGACAACCCAAAGCAAGGTACTGATGTTACTTCAGGAGGTGAGAAGATTCAGGGGGTGATAATGCTCCCTAGAAAAGATGATAATACACTGGCAACCACAACCGAAACAGATTCTAGCCCTAGCTAGCGACGCAGATGAAATCCTCTACGGAGGAGCTAGGGGAGGGGGAAAGACTGATACTGGACAGGCATGGCTTTTGTACGATAAGGATAATCCACGCTATAGGGCATTGGTAATTCGCAGGAACGCAGAGGACTTAAAAGACTGGGTAGATCGTGCCGGGTATATGTTTGGGCCAACACGGGCAAAGATAACAGGTAACCCAGCCGAGATAGAATGGCCGAGCGGAGCAAAAGCTCGTACTGGTCATTTGAAAGATGAAAATGCTTTTACTAAATACCAAGGCCATGAGTATCAAAAGATGCTCATTGAGGAGCTTTCGCATATTCCACGAGAAAAAGACTATTTGAAACTGACCGCATCGTGTCGTTCTACTGTAGATGGAATAAAATCCCAAGTATTTGCAACAACAAACCCTGACGATCCTGGTATGGAATGGATCAAGGAGCGTTGGGATATACCAGATGAGCCTGACAACGATAAAGTTTACGTGTCTTATAAGGAAGTTGATGTACTTACTGCTGACGGGAAAATAGAGAGACGCAAGCGAAAGCTTGTTTTTATACCAGCAAAAATTGAAGACAATCCTATTTTGATTCAAAAAGACCCAAATTACCTAACGTTTTTGGAGCTTTTAAAGCATTCTGATCCCAATCTATACGATGCTTGGAGAAATGGGAGTTGGAAAGGATTTGGTAAAGAAGGAGCGTATTATCGAGACGCGTTGCTACTTGCAGAATCGCAAGGGCGAGTTGTGGAAGGTCTGTATGATCCTGTCCTGCCTGTTTATACATGGTGCGACCTTGGAATATCAGACAGTTTTTCGATAGGTTATTTCCAAGTTTCTATGAATCAATGGAGAATGATTGACTACGATGAGTTTGAAGGCGAATCTTTGGGCGAAGCAATCAACCGCATGAGGCGTAAGGGCTTCACTTATGCAGAACACTATGCGCCTCACGATATCGAGGTTAGGGAATTGGGTAGCGGAAAGACACGTTATGAGATAGCACAGAATAACGGAGTTGACTACAAGATAGTACCTATAGCTGATGTGGCAGACGGCATAAACGCTGTCAAAATGCGCCTTGCTCAAGTGTGGTTTGATAAGGAAAAGACAAAAGAATTTAGGAAAAAACTAGCTAAATATCATAAGGAATTTGACGAAAAACGCGGCATTTGGAAAGACAGGCCATACCACGATGCAAATTCCCATGCTGCCGATATGATGCGTTATTGGGCCATGACGAACGTAATGCCAAACATAGACCCACATTTTGCTCAACGGGTGTCCCAAAACAGAATGCGCAATCCTTCGATGAAATAGGATATATGCGTGGACAATTCTAAGGATAACGTCAATCAGACGATTTTTGGCACGATTCGCCAGGAGATAGACGACTTCGTGAACAACTATATCGAAGTCGTCCCCGGATTCAACTTCAACCAGTACGAGACGATTAAGCGCTGCCACCTGTATTTGAACTCGCGTTATTACGATCAGAGCCTTTTCTCGGGCAGGGAAAAGATATTCTTCAACGTGTCCAAGTTCCGCAAGGACGCGGCGGTTAAGATGATTGACATCGACACCAAAGACGTTCGGGTCTTTCCAAACAATCCTAAAAGCGAATGGGCAACGTTCTTTTTCGAGCAGGAACTCAAGCTGTGGATGAAGCGCAACAACATGGCGCAGACGCTCAACAGCCTCGCTGACGAGGTTTGCACGTACGGCTCGGTGCTTCTCAAAAAGACCAAGAAAGGCGCGCAGAATCAGGATTTGCGCAGAGTATTCCTCGATCCTACCGTCCGGTGGGCGAAAGACTCCCGCTTTATTACGATCAAGCATTACATGACACCGACCGAGCTTCGCAAGAAAGGCAAGGAGAACGGCTGGGACAAGAACGCGATCGAGTCAATCATTGCCAAGAAGAAAAACAGCAAGTCGTTCGCTCCGCAGTCCTATGAAAACTACGGCGTGAAGAATCCGATCATTTCAACCCCGTATATCGAGGTCTATGAACGCTACGGAGAGCTTGACGCTGGATTTTTCGACAAAGATGGCGATCCGATCCGCGCGCTCGCAATCGTCGCAGAACCGTTCCTTTTGGGACGCGACACGGCAAGCGGCGCGACGTGGGACGAGGGCAATGTTCTTTTCAAGGGCGAATGGATAGGGGAATGGCCGTTCAAGGACTTCCACTACAGCCAGACGCGCGGACGTTGGCTCGGCATCGGCGTGCTTGAAGAAATGTTCCCGTTGCAGGAACGCTTCAACGAAATGGCGAACCAGAAGCGCATTGCGATGGAACTTTCCTCGATGCACATCTTTCAGACGGCAGACGCTACTGTCGTTGACAACATACTCACCGATCTTATGTCGGGCGACATCATCAAGACCAAAACCGACGGGGGACTTAAGCCTCTAGTCAACGAAGAACGCAACATGCAGGCATTCGTCGAAGAAGACAAGGTATATAACACGCTTGCCGACAAAGTTTCCGCGGTCAACGACACTATTTCAGGACAGCAGTTGCCTACCTCGACGCCTGCGACCAACGCCGCTATCGCCAATACCAACTCGACGGGATTCTTCAAATTCAAGCGTCAGAACTTCGCTATCTTCCTACGGGAGTTTTTCGAAGAGTTCGTGCTCCCGCAGGTTGAGAAAGAAATCTCCAACGAGCACATTTTGCGCTTTATGGGCGACATAGACTCCATTCAGAAGCTCGACGAGGCGCATGTGACAGTTTTGACCAATGAAGCGGTCATTAACTACGTCTTGGAAAAAGGCGTCGTTCCTCTGCCGGACGAAGTGCAAATGCTCCGTCAGAAAGTCATGCAGGATATGAAGCGAAAAGGCAAAAACCGCTTCGTTTCCATGGCAAAGGATTTTTACCACGATTTGGATCAAGAGTTCGACATTGTCATAGACGAAGAGTCCCAGCCTATCGCCACCCTCGCAAACAACACGTTCCAACTGCTTACGGCCATCGGTCAGAACCCGCAGTTGCTCGAAAACCCGATCGCCAAAGCCCTTATTTACGACTGGGCGCAGAAAGTAGGCATCTCTCCAGTCAAACTCGAACTTGCCGAAGCCCAGCAATCGTCGCAACAGCAAGCGCAGCCCCAGCAGGCTCCGCAACAGCCTTCACCGATGCAAATGAAACCGCAACCGAATGGACAACCAGCCTAAACCAGACCTAAATAAATTTTTCAAAGACCCGGAGTTCCACTTCGTCTTAGAAATGCTGTCCCAAAATACCAAAGGCATTGAGGACATAAATACAATAGACATAACTCAAAGCGCGGAAACGGTAAAGGCGGTCGTCGCAGGACGTCAGGAAACTTTGAGACTCGTTGAAAATTTCAAAAGCGACATCGAAACGTACAAATCCAAAACCATTAACAGCGATAAAACACAATCATTCAAATGAGCGTATCACGCAAATCCGCACCGGGAATGAAATATATGGGAGCTTCCGACTACCAGAAAGAGGAAGATTTCGAAATGACAGAACAGGATTATCTCGAAGACAAGCGTGCTTGTCAGAATCGAACGGGATATGATCCGGTACCCGACAGCGTTCTTGAACAGAAAGCGGTCGACGAAAAGTTACCAATGGGCTCTCAATCCTACTAATATGGAAAAACAGTACAAAGACTCAACTACTTCCGACAGCGCGGGCTACAAGGCAAATACCCCGATCGGCAATTACGAACAGTCCCCAGAACTCGGAAAAGAATACGGACAGATCAATATGGCATACCCCGTAGCCTCCGTTCCGACTCCCGACAATTCGAAGCGCAAGACCGACAGTTCGCAGCTACCAGCTAATCAGGACTCTCCGGCTCCGGTCGGCAACTCCTCTTGCTAGATATGGAAACACCGAACGCATGGCAAGCGCGCGACAAGGCGCGCGAAGATTCGAATGACTATTACCAGAAGAACGGGCCCGTTCCGATGAGCGGCTACGATTCAGGCGAAGTCAACGAATACAACGGCAAAATGTCCACACTTTCCGAACAGGGCGAAAGCAATGTCGACGGAGACTGCGACATGAAGGGCATCAAATCCGAGGACAGCATGAACGGCTATCTTGCAGAGAATAACCCTGCCTACAAAGAAGCGAAGAACAAATAATTCTGCGGTTAGTCTACCCTCCAAAAGGACATTTATTCAAGTAACCATCTTATAAAATGGAAGATACAAAAACCGAGAACACGGACTCTGAAATCGTGACCGACGCACCTGCGGATACGGGTGAAGTGACTCTTACTGTCGACGACTACAACGCGGTCGTCGCAGAACGTGACGCGGAGAAGGCAAAAAACGCAAAGCTCTATGCCCGTCTCAAGAAATCAGAAACGTCGAAGCCCTTGGAGAAAGCTCCGACAACCACCCAATCTCCCGAAGTTTCTCAGGAACTCGCCCGACTCAAGCTCAAAGTTGACTACGATATCAAAGACCCGGACGCTATCGACTTCATTATGAAGAACGGCGGCGAGGAAGCTTTGAAAAACCCTTTCATAAAACAGACGATCGATAACATGCTTACTCAGAAAAAGACCGAACAGGCCCAAGTTTCAGAGGAAAGTCAGAAATCGGACTTCGAACGAAAGGTTACCGTAGAGCAGATGAAGAACATGTCGGTTGAGGAACTGGAGAAAGCCCTGCCCCACGCATAGGAATCTTTACAATTAAACCCTATCGTGCGGCTCAATTATGGCTGCACAATCCACAACCACTACTCTGTCACAGCAGATGTCCATCTTCTATGACAAGGTGTTCCTTGAGCGCGCAATGCTCGCGCTCCGTTACGACTACGGCGCTACGAAGAAGACCATGCCCCTCAATTCGGGCAAGACGATCTACTTCAACCGCATGACCCCGCTTCCTGTTCAGACGACCGCTCTGACGGAAGGCACGACCCCGACCGCCATCTCGATGTCCTCGACGATCGTTTCGGCTACCGTCGCTCAGTACGGCACCTATACGGCGGTTTCCGACATGTTCGCGCTTACGTCCATCGACGTCGGCCTCAAGGAGCATGTTTCGGTCATGGCCCAGAACGCAGGCGAAACGATCGACACGCTCATTGCAGCAGAACTCTCGGCTAACGCCACGGTTCAGCTCGCAGGCGGCAAGTCGAACATCACCGCGATCGCTACCACCGACACGCTCTCGGGCGCTGAAATCCGCAAGGCTGTCCGCACGCTCAAGATCAACAAGGCCCGCATGTTCCCAGAAGGCATGTTCCGCTCCATCGTTCCGGCAGCTGCCGCGTACGATCTTCGCGGAAACACCGAATGGCAGAACTCCCTGATCTACACCGACGCTTCCGACTACAAAAAGGGCGTGCTCGGCTCGATCCACGGAGTACGGTTCGTTGAAACGAACAACCAGATCAGCGAATCTTCTACCACGACCGTGTACCACACCTACGTCTTCGGAGACGGCGCATACGCCATGCTCAACCTCGAAGGTCAGCCCGCACAGCGCATCTTCTACAAGATTCCTGGCGCGAACGACACTTCGAACCCGTTGAACCTCTACTCGACCGTAGGCTGGATGGCTTACTTCGTCGCAAAGATGCTCAATGCGAACTGGTGCATCGCGATCAAAACGGGCGTTACTGCTTAAACATTCCGCTTTTGAACAGATCGACCCCTCAAATAGAGGGGTCTTTTTGTATGCTTGAACCATATGATGACTACTAAAGAGTTCGAAGCGCAGTTACAGAAAGAGGTCGATCCGACTATCAATTTCAGGGAACACCCGGTCAATAAGGACATCGTAGGCATTTATTGGGGGGATATTTACACAGAAACCGCAATCCCTTCTCAGACTATCAAAGAAGAGCGGGAATCAACGTATACAGACCTGTTCGGTTATCCTCACAGAGGCTCTATTGAGGCGAAAGCCCGCGTGGAAATGTTCATTACGCGATTCAATACCGAAGAAGAGTTTAGAAAGGACGTACTTGGAATAGATGACTAGAGTTTTATTCCAAAACCGTAAGAAATCCTATTGGCAAGGCGGTGATTACATCCAAATGGAGAAAACCGCCGAGGCTTTGCGCAAACTCGGCTTGGAAGTAGACATATCTGAGGAGTCGGTAGTAAGCCCCGATACGATTCAGAACTACGATTTGGTGCATTTGTGGAATTTCTCGATGCCGTGGACGAAATACCAGCTTTGGGTGGCAAGGAAGCACAAAAAACCAGTCGTTTGCTCCATGATTTACCACGAAAGCGACCAGTTCATACCTTATGAGTTACAGCAGATCATGCTCAACGAACTTTCGGCCCAGATTTATCTCACGGAGAGCGAAAAAGATCGTGTCGCACGGCGTTTAAATCCTACGGGAAAGACCTATGTAGTGCCCAACGGGATAGACGAATCGTGGTTCGAAGACCTCGGAGTACCAAAAGAGGATATAGTCCTCACAGTGGGCCGCGTAGAGCATTCCAAAGGGCAATTGGCGGTTGCTCGGGCGTGCAGAATGCTTGAAATACCGTGCTACTGCGCGGGGGAGACAATGGACGAGTCATATGCAGAGGAAGTCAAAGCGAGCGGAGCAATCCTACTAGGCAAATTGGAGCCGAAAGAACTCATTAAATGGTACGCAAAAGCCAAAGTATTCGCTCTCGTAAGCAAAGCCGAGATTTTCCCGCTTACGGTCATGGAAGCGATGGCGCAGGACTGTCAGATAGTCCTTACCGAAACGAGCGAATGGAAGCCAGACGTCAACTATGCTCTTTACGGTGATGAAAACAGCATATTGAGCGCCATCGATACTGCCCGTCACGAGGCGAAGAATTATAAAAATTATGTTCGTCAGTTCACTTGGGAAAGGGTCGCAGAACAAATAAAAGAAATATATGAAAATATTAACGCCATTCCATAGAATTAAGTATAGAGTTCTGTCTAATCAATGGTCATATAGGTCTTTCCCTTCGGCTTGCAGAATTTGGTGGAAATTTGATGTTGAACCATGGTTAAGAAAGAAAGACTATATACATATACCCAACGGCAAGCACATTTATCATTATCGCTGGCAAAAACCAAAAATATGAATCCGCTAGACAATAAAATTCTCGAAAAGTTCAAAGTCAAATCGTGCCAGTCCGTGCGTCACCTTGAATACAAAGGGATAATGTACGCGATTTTCATCACCAATCGTTTCAGAAAGATCGGCTGGATAGCGGAAGTGAACGGAAAGTATTACGGCACCTTTTCAAAACTATCACTCAAGCAGAAAGACGACGCTATTGATTTCTATCTTGCTATGGACAAGAACGCGAAAGATAGCCTCGACAAACTCGTATGATTAAGAAAGGACAGATATACAAAGGAAATAGGAACAACACGCAGATTGAAATTTCCGGCAAGAAAGGCGGGAAATGGCAAGCTAAAGTTCTGACCATACGGCCAGGCGTCTATAACGGAAGCCACAGCTTTACAGAAAGGACTATCAAAAAGAACTTTACCTTATGCGAGTATCCGTAATTATTCCAGGCTACAGATACGAATTTATCGGGGAGACTATCAAATCTCTAGAAGAACAAACCGTACAGCCGCATGAAATTCTGTACGAGCATTCCAAAGACGTCGCTGCCAAGAAGATAAACAGGCTTGCCAAAATCGCCACAGGCGACGCAGTTATCGTATTATCCGACGACGACAAATTGGCTCCGACGTTCATAGAAAAGACATCGCAAGCAATGGACAAGGGGGCAGACATTGTCTACACGGACATGTTGAGATTCGGCGCGCTGAATCATGTTATTCCAGCGTCTCCGTGGACGTTTGAGAACTTCAAAATAAGCACCGTTCCGTGGATGACGTCGCTCATTCGAAAAGACATCTTCGACAAACTCGGAGGATGGGACGCAGACCAGGAATACCAGGACTACGATTTTTACTACAGATGCTTTAAGGCTGGTGCTCGGCATTGCCACATTCCCGAGCCTCTTTTCCTGTATCGCATACACGATAACAGCGGGTCTTTCAATATGAACCACGACCGCGCTCGGGCGAAATTAACCGATAAGCACCCAGAACTAATATGAAAAAAATAGCTCTTATAGGCACGGATTGGAACGTAAACGAAGACAGGAAGAAAAACAACAAATACGGAGGCGTCACATACTACAGGCTTGTAAAACCCCTGCTGGAACTCGACACTGACGAATACGAATTTGTCTATCACGGGGCAGATTTAATGCAAGAGGCAGAAAGCAAAGGAATCGTCGAATTTTGGGACGATTTCGTGTCCCGATACGACGCGTTCATCGTAAAGGCGATCGACAACGAAGAAGCGTGCTCCAATCTGCTTTTTTTTGTCAGAAAGTACGGCAAAAAGATAATCCTCGACTTAGACGACAACCTTTTCGAGGTAAAGCCAGACCAGCCAGCCTATAAATATTATGCTCCCGGAAAACCCAAGCGGGCGGTCGTCGCGACCCTGATTTCTTTCGTGGATGCTCTGTTCGTTTCTACACAGCCTCTCGCTGACTATTATAAAAACATAGTAAAGGAAATGTTCGGAACGGATTTAAAAGTATTCGTGCTTCCGAACTACAACGACGCATCGGATTTTAGCTTCGAACAGGCTAAAAAAGACCCTGAAAAAACAGTCATCGGCTGGGTCGGATCGACCACTCACTTCAACGATTTAAAAATAGTTCTGAAAGCAATGAACAGGCTCCTTAAAGAGTTTCCGAATCTCTATTTCGAACTCGTCGGAGGAATCACGCACGAGGATGCGCCAAAACTATTTTCCGACGTAGACGATTTTGTATTAGACAGGGTATTTTGCGGCAGCGGAACAGAATCATGGGACGGATACCCGAAATTCTTATCTACTCTTGCTTGGGACATTGGCATAGCTCCGCTGACGAACGACGAGTTCAATCGGGGCAAAAGTCATATTAAATGGCTTGAATATTCCATGTATAAGATTCCGACTGTCGCTTCAAGGGTGTATCCCTACCACATGCCAGTTTTAGGTACGGAAACGATCGTAGACGGCAAAACAGGCTACTTATGCGACGAAAAAGAATGGTACAGCAAACTCAAAAAGCTCGTTTTGAACAAGGAACTGCGCGAGGAAATAGGGAATAACGCTTACGAATACGTCAAAAATAACCTGCAGTACGATCCGCACAGGCATTTGTGGTTAGAAGCTCTGTCCCAAATTGTCTAGTGCCGTAGCCCGTTTTTCCATAATGGGCGCATGGTATTTTCAGACACGTCCACCCAGCAAGGAATCGTCCAAGAAATAGACTTTCTTTGCAATTCCGACGGCAATTCCTATCCGATTAACGACAAGACCAGAAACGTCAACCGCGCCTACGACAAGGTCGTATCGCGCATTTTCGAGGCAGACGGACGCTGGGAGTTTGACGACCAGAATGCGACCGATCTTCCGATCGCTACGACCGACCTCATCGCAAACCAGCAGGACTACTCGTTCGATTCTAATTTTCTCATAGTCCAGCGCGTCGAAGTCCAAGACCAGAACGGAAACTGGACGGCGATGGCTCCGTTCTCCCAGGCAGACATCGTGCGGGGAGGCATACCGGGCTACATTCCCAGCCAGTCTTTGACTGATTTCCTCTCCCAGCCTGGCATTCCGCAGTATTACGACAAAGTTGCGAACTCGATCTTCCTGTACCCGAAGCCGAGTTATTCGCAATCGGCATCTCTGAAAGTTTATTTCCAGCGCAACGTAAATTATTTCGTTCCGACCGATACGACCAAGACTCCGGGCTTCGCAAATATGTTCCACCGCATTCTATCCATGGAGGCGGCTCTTGACTATGCTCGCGCGAAGAACCTCGACATAGGCCTGCCGCACGGAAAGATACCCAATTCATTCGTTTCCGAACTTCAGACCATGTACAGCGACCTTCAGGATTACTACTCCCGAAAGGCTAAAGACGAAAACCTCGGATTAAAAATAAGAAAGTGGAAGTGGTCATGACGACTTCTTGGCAATACCAATACAAAAATCCGATTGACTATCTTCTTTGCGAAAACGGAGACTTTCTTGCGCAGGAAGACGGGACATCATTACTAGTACTAGAACAGTCCGGCTCTGGCACGTCGATTTGGACTGATCAAACGAAAAACTGACATGAGTAACAAGAAAATCACAGACCTAACGAACTATGCGACGCCCGTATCATCGGACGTTCTTCCGATCGTTGACGTATCGAATACCACTACAAAAAAGGTTACGATGTCTAACCTTTTCAACATTCTTTCTAGCCTGTTCACGGTCAAAGATTCGTCAGATACGACTAAGAAATTTGCAATCAACGCTTCGGGCATTACGACCGCTACAACCCGCACAATGACCGTTCCCGATGCTGATTTTACGCCTGTCGGCACGACGCTTACGCAGACAATGACGAACAAGTCGCTTAGCACAGGTACGAAGATAAACACTTCGGGTTCCGACGCGACTGGATCGCTCTATTACCGCGCAAGCGATGGTTCTTTGACTGCGCTCGCACCGGGAGCAGCTGGAACCATTCTTGATATCTCCGCAGGAGGTCTACCCGAGTTTATTCCTAATCCTTCGGCAGCCAACGCCTCTACGACTGTCAAAGGCGTAAGCCAAGAGGCAACGCAAGCACAGACAATAGCGCGCACCCAAGCAGGTTCAACTGGGGCAGACTTGTTTGTAAATCCTGCAACGCTTACCACGGTTCAGACCTATGACTACGTAGCGGACACGGGCTCGTCGACCGCTTACGCGATCGCGCCGACTCCAGCGATCACCGCATATGCGACTGGGCAGGTGTTTCGCTTCAAGGCAATCAACGCTAACACTACAGCAACTCCGACGCTTGCGGTATCGGGTCTCGCGTCTCCGAAAACGATCGTAAAAAACGGCGCTACAGCGCTTGCAATAGGCGACATTGCTGCCAACTCGATAGTCGAAGTCATGTACAACGGAACGGCATTCGAACTTCAGACGCCCTCGGCAAATTCGAACTCATTTTCTGGTATGTTTAAAAGTGGAACAACTACGAAGAACTCTGCCGACGCTTCAACTTCACAAACAATCGCTCACGGTTTAGGGGTAACGCCTAAATATGTCCGTTTGACCGCCCAAGCTAGTACTGTCACTTCTGCTGGTGCTCTTGCTACAACCGTATATAACGGAACGACACAAAGTTCGGTTTCTACATTCGGTGCGCCGAACAACGTAACGAGTTCTACAAACTTCGACATAAGTACTAACAATGCGTCAGCTTCTGACTTCCAGCGCGGCGTTGTAACCTTCGACGCGACGAACATCACGATTACTTGGACGAAGAACGGTTCTCCTACTGGAACGTTTAATATCCTCTGGGAAGCGCAGGCATAATGGCTCAATCCAATCCGATCACAATTCAAGGCTGGCCAAAAGGCGTAGGAGCATCTCCCTACGTCGGCTTTGGCAAGATGGTCGGAATGGACATATTCAGGAAGCCTGGGGTCATTCAGGCTGGGGTATCGCTAAACCAATGGGATTTAGGACATTCAAGCGGATACATAACATCACGTCCAACTGTTGAAGTTACAGATTCTTCGGGTAATCTTTTTACTGGATTTTCCGACGGAACAATTAAATATGGTTCGTTCACCATCGCTACAACTGGAAAAGTTATACATGACATGGTGATTGTAAACGACTATCTTGTCATTTCTAAATCAGATACGGAATTGTCTCTCTATGGCCCGATTTCAGGCGCGGCTTCGTTTACCCTTTCGTGGAAAACAGGAATGGAACTCTCCACTAACGGATGGAAGAAAATGTTTGTAGGCCAAGATAATGTTATTTACATCGGCAATGAAACAAAACTTGCTTCTATTACTGGAATTGCAAGTTCAATAGGTAGTTGGACGCTCAATACTTCGTGTCTTTCGACAGGAATACCGCAGAGCAGAGTAATTCAGACGATTTGCGAAATCAACCGTTATGTTGCGATTATGACGACTGTTGGAAATGGTACTTACGGAAGCGCGGTTTTGTACTACATGGATCGAGGTCTTAAAGATACTCTTGGTACTTCATTCTTCCTCACTATCGGTGTTCCAATACCAGAACGGTTCATCAATCAAATGGTGAATCAAAACAACAGACTTCTATTCTTCGGTTGCGATACTGGAACAATCTATACATCGAATACCGTAACCTATTCTCCGATTGCGGTTATTCCTGGAAGATTGCAAGCACAGAATTATACGACATACGCGAATGCAGTAGCCATAATCAACAATGAGGTACTCTTTGGAATAGGCGGGTCATTCAACACAGCATTCGATACCGTTTACGGGGTTTATTCAATTCGTGGCAATTCACTAATCACGAAAAATACTATTTCGAGCGGTGAATATGGACAGACAACAAGCGTTGCCATCGGATTTATTTCTGCTTTTCCAAATGGAACATACCATGTCGGCTGGCAGACTGGACTTTCTACTTTCGGCATAGACCTTGCTGACTATAGAATTGGAGCCAACTACACTTGCTGGTTCGAATCACCATTGTACGAAACAGGCGAAGCATTGAAGCCCAGAACGTTCCAAACTGCTCAATTCAACTTCGGAAACAATCTCGTGTCGGGACAGGCATTGAAAATCTACTACCGCCAGTCCAGCAACGCTCCGTGGGTCTATTACGCTACCTACTCGTATTCGGGGACGACATTGACGATGACTTTCTGGGACGGAACGACATCCAGCCAAGTCCTTCCGAGCAATCAGTCGGGGTTCAATAGCTTCGCCTCCAAGTTTCCCGTTACTTTGACCACAAACGTACAGGTAAAGGTGCCTTTTGACACAGGAAACGCTCCCTACGGGTCGAATATTGAACTTCAGTCAATCATTCTCATATGAGCCTGCAAGATCAGATACAAAACGAAATACAGAACGTCGTTCCGCAAATGATAGAAGATTCTATTACGACACATACCCATAACGGCAGCGATTCTCCTAATATCCAAGGGCAGACGATAGTGAACGCCCCCCAGAATGCTATTACTACGGCATCGGTAGGTTCTTTGAGTTCCGGGGGAGCAGCGGTTTTATCCAACAGCGATTCGGTCATTCTGACGAACGCCCTTACTCGCATAGCCGAACTGGAGTCCCGTTTGCAGGCTCTCGGATTTCTGAATTAGTACACTCTCAACATGCAAGATTTCCTATCAAACACTCAAAACGGGCCGGGAAACGCGCAGGCTGGAACAGTTCCGCTTGCCAATTCGCAGACCCCGACCCAGGTAAATCCCGACCTCGCTTCGAGCGTCGACACTTCGAAAACGATAGACGCTTCAAAACTCTCTTCGGGGACTAACCCCGTTACGGTTCCTCAGCAGGCTCCAGCGACAACTGATTCGTTTTTAAATTCTCTTCAAGTTGGCAATCCCGCTACGGGCACGCCATCTACTACAGAATTGCAGGGCAACGTAGACACTGCGCAGGCCGGAACAGACGAAACGAGCAAGGAAATCAATGATCTCCTCACGCAATTGGGCTACAAATCACAGGATGTCGCCAGTATGCAATCGGGAGCTAATATATCTGGACTGACAAAACAGCTCACGGATTTAAATACCCAGTTTGCTCAGAAAAAAGCCGCCTATGACCAGCAGTTTCAGAACATCGGCGCGCAGAATATCCCGACGCTGTTTACCACAGGCCAGATGGCGATTGCCAAGGCGGCCGCGGCTTCCGACCTCGGAGCGACAGCTGCGGAAATCCAGGCAGCGCAGGGCAATCTCAGTACCGCGTTCAACACCATCGACAAAACCATAGACGAGAAATACAAGCCTATTCAGGATCAGATCGACACTAAACTTAAATTTTATCAGCTTAACAAGGACAAGCTTGACCGGGCGCAGACTATTCTTGCCAAGCGTCAATCCGACATACTCGATCTTCAGAAGCAGGCGATCAGCAACCAGCAAGGTATCATTACCAATGCCATCGGAGTCATTAAGGATGCCGTAAGCAACGGATTTATCGAACCAGGAGCGGGGTTCAAGGCTATTTCAGACCTTTTGAACGGCAAAAGCACTCCTGCAGACGCTTTTGCTGGTCTTGGACTTCAGCAACCTAGCCAGCAGGGAATAGGCGGCTCTTTGGCGAGCGCGATTAGCTCTGTTGAAAGCGGAGGGTCATACAATGCTGTCGGTCCCGTTATAAAAAGCGGAGATAACGCAGGATTTTCGGCGCTTGGAAAATACCAAATCATGCCGAATATTTGGTTTGCCGTTATCGGACTCGACCCGAACAAACAATCAGATATTCAGAAATTCTTGAATACTCCAGCGCTTCAGGATCAGCTTTTTGACACTATCATAAGCACGCTTACGCAAAAGTATGGCGATCAGGACAAAGCCATCGCCGCTTACTTCGGAGGCGACCCTGCCGCGCAGGCTTACGGAACCCCGGCAGGAGACAAGATTTCGGACGGCAACATGACTGTCAACCAGTACGTCAACGCAGTCAAGCAGAATCTTGGCTCACAGCCTCTCGGAAGCGCACAGCCTGCGGATGATTTTTTGAAAGACAAAACGCCAGAGCAAGTTAACGCATACAACTCTCTTGCGCCAATCGAACAGAACAACGTAAAAAATCTTCTTACGGGAAGCGCGCTTTTGAGCGACCTCGTCACTTCCAAAGGAATCGCTGGGCAGAATCAGCGCCAAAAACTCATCGCCGAGGCACAGAAAATAGACCCAACATTCAGCGAAAACACGAATAAGATTCGCTACAACTTTAATAAGGACTGGAACGACGCGACTACGGTGGTGGGCAAAACTAAGACCTCTATCAATACTGCGTTGAGCCATCTTGCAGAAACGGCAACCGACGCGCAAAAGATGACCCCCAGCGATTGGAAATGGATAAACAAGACAACCAACTGGTGGGACGCTAATACTGGAAATCCGAACATAACGAACCTCCAATATGGCTTGACACTTTTGGCTACAGAAGTCGCCGCCGTATACAAAGGAGCTGCACCTACCGACGACGAAATCAAAAAACAGGAAGCTATCCTTGGCCCAGATTTGGCGAAAGGTCAGTTTTCGGGATTGTTCAATACGGTTGCAAGCAGGCTTTCAGGCAAAATATCCTCCCTCAATTATCAGTATAAATCGACAATGGGCAGCAATCCTCCCCAGGCTATCATTGACCCCGCAGTCAGACAGTCCTTGATCGGCGCGGGAATCGACCCTAATAAGATTTCTCCCGATCCCAATTCCGCGCCCTCGGCAACTCCGAAAGGGAACATGAGCAGCAGCGATTTTGTTCAGAAATCGCTTTCTTCCGCAAACATAAACTATAACGATTTCGTTTCAAAAGTTCCTAGCGGTCAGAAAGCGGTCATCGACAACGCTACGGGACAAGCGGGATACATTCCTGCAAACGAGTTTGACCAGTCTAAATACACGCCTGCCTAACATGCCATTTACGCCGTATCAGCCCACAAACCAGGAC
>Ga0068856_100000742_pt1 | contig 35305 bp, 30 predicted proteins | sample KBSCornC62_FD_66595 | JGI IMG/M metagenome (GOLD analysis project Ga0068856, IMG submission 66595) | Corn rhizosphere microbial communities from Kellogg Biological Station, Michigan, USA - KBS Corn C6-2 | ecosystem: Host-associated > Plants > Roots > Rhizosphere > Soil ...
TGAGCGAGTTCTTTGCGCTCGGCGTTCGCCTGCTTGGCTGCTTTGCTGGCCTCAAGCGTCACGTCCTGTGTGGCGAAACCGACACCGATTTTTTTCAGGAACGTGTTGGGCGGAGTGCCGCCAGCAAAGATCCACACGAAATCATTGGGAATCTCCTGTTTCGCTCCCGCAACCTCGAGAATCACTGACTCCGGCTTGAATTCGAGTGGATTCGAATTAAAGAGCACTTTGACTTTGCCGGATCGGATGCAGTCTTCAATACGCTTGGCGTTGCGCTCCTTGATGCGGCTGAAGCGTTCGCTGCGATAGGAGAGCGTCACCTGGTTGCCCTTTTGGTTCGCGAGTCCCATGGCAGCCTCGACCGCGCTATCTCCCCCGCCGATCACCAGAATCTTCTTATTGATGTAGTGGTCGGCCTCAGAGGCGATACATCACCTTGGGGAGATCTTCGCCCTTCACACCCAGTTTGCGGGGCTCCCCTGCACGACCGAGCGCGAGGATCACTGCGCGCGACCGATACTGGTTGGTGGGCGTTGTGAGGGTGAAAATGCCGTGCTCGTCTTTCTGCACGTCTTCGACTTTTTCCTCGGTGCACACGTTGAAATCGGCGCGGTTGAGCACCATATCCCAAAAGGCCAGCAAGTTCTCTTTGGAGAGCTGCATCTTTTTGAACTTGCCGTACATGGGAAATTCCACTGGGCTGGTCATGACCAGCTTTTGCCGGGGATATTTCGCGACTGTCCCACCGATCTCGTCGCGCTCGATGGTAAGGTACTTCAGCTTGTGTTCAATGGCGCGGAGCGAGGCGCTGATGCGCGCGGGACCGGCTCCGATCACAATCACATCATGCACGTCAGAACTGGTCTGCGGCGCTTCGGAATCCTTGAAGCGGGCGGCAATAGTATCGACGCAATCGCGCCCTTGATTGACTGCGTTCTTGATCAGGGCCAAGCCTCCCAGTTCGCCGACAATGAACAGATTCGAAACTGTAGTTTCAAATTCGGGCGTGAGAGTGGGCATGTCAGCGGCCATGCTGGGACTCGCCATCACCATAGTGATTGCGCCCACCGGGCAGGCATCGGCACAAAGGCCGTGTCCGATGCACTTGTGCCCGTTAACGATGACTGCCTTGGCAGCAATCATGGCCAACACGTCGCCTTCAGGGCACACGCTGGTGCAGGTGGCGCAACCAATGCAGCGGTCGTTATCTATTCGTGGATGCTGAGCCCTTGGGCCGTCGGAAAACAGCTTGCCTTTTTCGGCAGCCTCGCGCGCGCGGGTCTCCCGCTTCTTCAGGCTCCGGAGATAGATCATCAGAAAAAAGAAACAGATAATCGCGCCGATACCATATGTGATAAGTGTTTCCATACTTCAGAAATGTCCCAACCTCAGAAATATCCCAGGACGAACTGCAGCGTAATGTGCAACAGAGCCAGTACTGCAAAAGCATAACTGAAAGGCTTATGCACAACGTGCCAAAGGTGGAATACCTTTTGGGAACGCGAAAGGAACAGAACCCGTTTCAGGAGCGCAGCTTCGTCAGCGGCTGCGCGAATGGCCTTCTCCAGTTCAGGATGTCGCGTGGGCAGGAAGCCGGCACAACTGGACAGAGACTGCCCAAAGCTGAGAGCGTTGCGACGAAGCTTTGCCACACGAAAATAGCGAGTCAAATCCAGGATCATCATGTACACCAGGGCGATGAAGATGGGCAACCGGCTGACGCGGTCCTTGTCAGGCATTCGCAGAAGAGCGCGAAGGTCAGCCTGCGGAAGCACCCGCTGCGTTGCCAGTTGTTGCGAGAGATTCTCCTGCAAGATCGCCTGCTGTATGTCGAACCTCTCGACAATCGCAGAGTGCGTTGCGACAGGATAAACGCGCTTGCGGTGTGGCAGTTCTGGCATGGCACCGTCAGATTTCCGTGCGGGCTGCGAGTTCCGCCAGAAACCTGGCCTTGCGCCATCCCCGAATATGCCGAACACGCCAGCAGGGCTACTGCAACGATTTTGAGTACGCCCCGAGCACCTGACATGACCTGCCCCTTGTCTTACCGACAGAATCAACGGAAACGATGAAAAGTATGAGTACGGAGTATTTGGCCAGGTGCAATTGTTCGTCCAATCACAATAACGATTACAGAGGTGTTGTGAAAAGTTACTCCGGTGCGGATTCAGCCGTCTTAAAGGTCAATGCTCCAAGCGGCGCGAAGTTCAGTATTGCTCAAAGCCAAGTGTAACTTCTTCGCGTTACCACGAAGTTTTTCCTATTGACCGTTCGTGTGTAAAAAAAACTGAACATCCGCTTACCGCACAGCGAAAACACCTCTCGCCGCAAAGCTTCGCTCAAAGCTATGCTAGGTTCCTTTACTGGCAGCTTGTTGTGTACAAAAACTTGAACACGCGACGAGATGGCGCTTAAAAATCTTGGTAGGGTGCGGCACTAAAGATATATCGATGAAGATGCGGAGTGGAAAGTAGAAGGTTGTACAATTTCCGGTTCCGTGTGACTGGTGCTCTTAACCTATAATTGTTGATTTTTTAATCTTTCAGACCTGAAGCTCCCGATTTTGGTACCGGATTCGATGCCCCGTGACAAGCGGCGCACTCTTTCGGCGTTGGTTTGTAGAAGAGCACTGTTTTCGCTTCGACGACTCTCGCTAACTTGTGGCATCCCGCACAACGCACGTTCTGATGCGCACCGCGCAGGGGGAAATCAGTTCGTTTCTCATGGTCGAAGAGAGAAGGTTTCCACTTCGCGGTATTGTGACACTCGGCACATCGAGTTATGTCGCCTTTGGCGAATTGCTTTCCGTGGATATCCTGGTGGCAGTCCTCGCATTGGGTCGGGGCAGCCTTGAAATCGGCATCCAGCAATTTGGTTTGAAGGTTCGGCGGCTTGTGGCAATCGATGCAAGCCGTAGCGCGGTGCGCGCCCACCAAGAGGAACTTCGTGGTTGAGTGGTCGAATGCGGAAAGATCCTTCCAAGACTTCGTCGAATGGCAGGCCTCGCACCCTGCTTGCGAGCCGCCGGTTCGTACCAGTTGCATGCGTTCCTTGAATTGACCTTTGTGGGGATCGGCGTGGCAATTGGTACAGCTCAGATTTTTCCAATGGTATACGGCGGTGGGTTTCGGTTGGAACTCCGCTGAGTCCTTGTGACAATCGGCGCAAGGCACGGCCACATGCCCCCCAGTCAACACGAAATGGGTTTCTTTGTGTTTGGCCAGCGTAAAGGTCGAGGGCTTATAAGCCTCTACCGTGTGGCACCGGTCACAGGCATTGAAGTAGGGCGCGGCCGCAAACTGTCCGCCGTGACGGTCGCCGTGACAATCGGTGCAGCGATCAAACTTAACTTTGAATAAAGTGTCTTTGCCTTTCGGGATATGGCACTGCGCGCACTCGAGACGAGCGTGCCCTCCCTTCAGTGGATACGCGGTGGAAGCATGTTCTTTCACGGTGAACGTGGAAGGCTTCCAGCCCTTCACGTTGTGGCAGGAGGCGCACTCGCCGCCATCTGCGCGCTTGGCAAACTGACCATTGTGTGGATCCTTGTGACAATCCATGCACTTTGCAAATACCAGCGGTTTTTTGAAATCCCCGTTAGCGTGGCATTGAGCGCAACCTACTGTCGCGTGCTTGCCTTCGAGCGGGAACTTTGTCTTGGAGTGATCAAAGCGCTCGTTCACCGCTTGTAGCGAAATTTTCTTCCAGCCGCTCGTGTTGTGACACGACTGGCAACTCTGCGGGAAGCTGCCGCGGTGCGGGTCTTTGTGGCAATCCGAGCATTGATTGAACGGAATTCCCACGTACTGGGGCTTGCCATCGGGGCCATTCGTGTGGCACTTGGCGCATTGCACTTGCGCGTGTAGTCCAGTCAGGGGGTAGCGAGTCTTCGAGTGATCGAACCTCCCCATGGTGATCGATTTCCAATCCACATAGTTGTGGCAGTTAAGACAATTCTGTCCAAGTCGCCCCTTATGTTGGTCCTGGTGGCAGGTAATGCAAGCAGTCGAAATACCCAGGTAGGTGCGGCTGGGATCTTTAACCTTAATCGACGCGCGTTCCTGCGGAGAAATGCGCGACGGATTGTGGCACTTGTTGCAATCCAATCCAGCGTGCTTGCCTTCTAGCACATATCCCGCGTCCTTATGGTTGAACGCCTTGATGTCCCACTTGATCAGGGGAAAGTCCTCGCCATTGTGCTCGGAGTGACATCGGGCGCATTCCTGGCTTGATCCGGCAGGGATGTTATAGGTGGCGTGCAGGCCTTTGTGCGCCGCCAGTCGGTTGGCAATTTCAGTGTGACATTCCATGCACTTGAGTGCGGCCTGTCCACCAAATTTATGGCAAGTGGCGCAGTTGGTAGCACCATTGAGCGATTGATGAGGACGCGAGAGCGGCCCGGGGGAAATCTGTGCGGAAGCAGCCGGGGCTCCCGCGCCGGGTGCCAGGAACAGAAAAAGTAGCCCGCAGCTAAGGGAATGGGCGGCGGCATGCCGTCTCATCCGGCTCTGGCCGCCATTTGTGCCCGGGAACGACGGAGTCTTCAGTTGCAATCGCGTCTGATCGCGCAAACGTTCCTCGCGAGTGTCCGGGTTGACGCCCACACTGACACTGGCATATCAGTGTATTTGTGAGCGGCCAGGCGCACCAGTCACCGGAGGTGCACCTCCTGCGCCCGTTGGGTCTGGGCTGTCACCATGCTCCCGCAGAGGGGTCTCCGGCGCAAAAAAAAACGCCCGCAGTTATCTGCGGGCGCGTTCGAGATCTTTGGCTGAATTACTTAAGCCTGGACCTTACGACGCAACAACCCGAGCAGTCCCACTACTCCCGTGCCGAACATGGTAACGGTAGAGGGTTCGGGGACGGAGCCCACAATCGTGGTATCGCCGCCCGCGATCCGCGTCGAGCCGTTGAAAAATCCCACGCCAGTATTGATGGTCAACTGAACCGTCACGCCCTCTACGACCTGGCCGTTTGCGGTTCCGGTTATAGTTCCAGTTAACGTGTAATTGTGGGTACCATTCCCCAGCGTTGTTATGGCCCAGGTTACAGGCCCGGAAAAAGATCCCGAGAACAGCGTCCCACTGGGCACTCCGTTCGTGCCGTTCCCTGAAATGTCAAAGGTGCCGCCCGCCGCGAAGATACCGCCCGTTTGCAAATTTCCACTGGTCAAAGCGCCCGTTGTGAAGCTCACTGTCCCCAGATCACCGGTGACCATACCCGAGCCGTCAATGACTGCGATCAGCGTGGAACCGGAGAGAGAGAAACCCGAGTTCGAGCCGGTCAGCGTTCCCCCTGCATTGCTGTAATCGACGCCACTATCGGCGAAGGATGCAACCGGAATCGTTAGACAGCTCAACAGGAACAACGCTGTGGCGAGAAACCTTGCGGAAAACATGGAAAAACTCCTTGGAGAACCTGGGTTGGACCGCGGCTAAGATCCCGTGTAGCTGCTTTAGAGTAGGATTCCCGACCGAGTGAGTCTATACAGCAATCCCCGTAGAATATTTCAAACAAACGTTGTATTTTCCTATAGTTCCAGCGAATTGCGGCGGGCGGCAAAGGTGCGCCTCACGCATCTCCAAGCTGCCCGGTCCACCGCTTCGTCCCCCGAATTGTAAAAATAATGTCAAAAGGCGCCGGTCCAGGCTCGGGCTTCCAGGAAAACCGTTTAAGCTTTGCATATTGGGGCGGCTGGGGGCTGTTTGCTTCCTCGAAACGCTTCTGCAAGGCTTTTTTTTCGCAAACGGTGCAAATATGGGGAATCTTGCCACTCCGCTCAACATAGTCCGCATGGCCAATCCAGAGGTCGTATCTAAATCGGCCACCCGCATTCTGGTCGTCGAAGATGATCCGGCCGTGCAAAAGGCGCTGAGGAGGCTTTTTGAGACCGAAGGTTACACGGTCGAAACGCAGTCAGATGGCAAGTCCGCCATGGACAGCTTCCAGACATCAGCTCCTGCAGCCATCGTGCTTGACCTGCGCTTGCCAAAAATCTCTGGAAGAGATCTGTGCAAGGAGATCAAGGCCGTAGCTCCGGCCCTTCCGATCGTGGTGCTAAGCGCGGCCAGCGACGTCTCGGACAAAGTTCTGCTGCTTGAATTGGGGGCCGACGACTATGTGACCAAGCCCTTCAGCCCGCGCGAACTGCTGGCACGAGTCCGTGCTGCCCTTCGCCATACCTCTCGCACAAATGAAGTGCAGGCTGTTAGTTTCGACGGAATCTCCGTCGATTTCCGAAAAATGGAAATCAAACTCGACGGCAAACCTGTCGTCCTGACAGCCCAGGAATTCAAGACTTTTCAATTTCTGGTTCAGAATGCAGACCGTGTCATCAGCCGCGACGAGTTGCTGAACGAAGTCTGGGGATACCAGAACTATCCATCCACTCGCACTGTCGACAACCACATCCTGAAGCTCCGTCAAAAGCTGGAGAGGGATCCCTCCAGCCCCATCCACTTCCGCACAGTGCATGGAATGGGGTATAAGTTCGTTCGTTGACTTGTGAGGCGGTTCCAAGCCCGTGCAAAAAACCTTCCCAGGTAATTCGCCGGGAGCTTTCGTACCGCGCCTGCGGCTGCGCACACGCTTCCTGCTTGCAATGCTGTTGATCACCGCGGGACTGACGGTGACCAGCCTGTTGCTGGTACGGCGAACCGTGGAGAAGAACGTCCGACAAAGCATCTCCGTAAACCTACGAAACTCAGTGGCAGCGTTCCAGGATTTCCGGCACGAGCGCGAGAGAATGCTTACCAGCGATGTCTCGCTGCTCGCTTATTTGCCAATCACTCGAGCGATCATGGCGAACTCGCATCCCGCGACTATCCAGGACGCGTCGCAGGCTGTGTTTGAGATCGCCAATAATGATCTCTTCGTACTCATCGATCGAAACGGCAAAGTGGTCGCGCTGCACACGAAAACGCCAGGCTTCAGCCGTGACGCTGCAGAGAAATACTTCCAGCAGTCACTGGACGAAAACCGCGAAGCATCCAGCCATTGGTGGCTGGGAGAGCATCATCTTTATCAGACATTCATTGAGCCCGTTTATCTGGGATCGCAAAGCGACGGAACTCTGCTCGGATTTCTGGTGATTGGGTACGAGATCAACGATCGGCTCGCGGCAGAAGTCAGCAAAGTAGCCGGCAGCCAAGTGGCGTTCTCCTCTGGCGACGATGTGATCGCAACCACTCTGCCTCGAGACCAGGTCAAAGCCGGCGTCATCCAGTCGGTGATCAACCGATCGATCGCGCTGGATGCTCATGATGTCGAGATCGGGAAAGAACGCTTCTTAGCGACATCCCTGCAATTATCTGAATTCGGCCCATCGCCGGTGCGCCTGACAGTCCTGGGCTCGTATGATCAGGCCACAAAATTCCTGGACGATTTGAACCGCTATATTCTTCTGCTGGGCCTGGCGGCGATCGTGATCGGGAGCGGGCTCGTGTTCTTCGTGTCGCACACCTTCACCAGGCCGCTAGGCCATCTGGTCGGCGGCGTGCGGGCGTTGGCCGCCGGCGATTTTCATCACCCCCTTGATTCTCGCGGCGGCGACGAGGTCGCCGAATTGACACGCGCCTTCGAGCGTATGCGCACCAGCCTGCTGAAGAGCCGGAAAGACTTGCTTGAGTCCGAACAATTGGCGACCATCGGGCGCATGGCGAGTTCTATTTCGCACGACCTCCGCCATTCGCTTGCAGCTATCGTGGCCAACTCTGAGTTTCTCTGTGACAGTCACCTTACGCCCGCGCAGCGGGAAGAACTGTATCAAGAGGTCCGGACCGGAGTGAATCTAATGACGGACCTCATCGATTCCCTGCTCGAATTCGCCCGTACTCGCGAATCCCTTACCCTCAATTACGGAAACGTCTCGGAAACGATCCACAAGGCACTGCAGGCAGTTCGCTTGCACCCTCGGCATCATGAACGGTGCATGGACGTACAGTGCGCGCCTGAATTGGCTGGGTCGTTTGACCAGCGCAAGTTGGAACGAGCGTTATACAACCTGCTGCTGAACGCCTGCGAAGCCGCACCTGCGACCGGGGGCATAATTGAAATCACCGCCAGCGAGATCTCCGGCGCTATCGCGGTCTCGGTAGCGGATAACGGCCCGGGGATTGCGGAATCAATCCGCGACCGCCTATTCCATCCTTTCGTCAGCTATGGTAAGGAAAACGGAACTGGACTCGGCTTAGCGGTCGTGCTGAAGATTGTTCAGGACCATAGCGGCGAAATATCGGTAGACCGTACAGCGACGGGCATGACCGTATTTCGCATTGTTCTGCCGAGCCAAGTTCCTCTGGGATCCGGCGAAAGCGCCGAGTCCAGAATGAGCGAGCTGCCACTTGTGCCTGATCAGAACACTGAATCCAACCAGAATTTATTGTCGCATCCGGGCTCTTAGGCGCACTCACGATCTGCCGAGCGCGCACTCCGGATGTGTTAGGAGGACGGGTGTGAAGAGCCTTAGGACAGCAGTGCTGCGCGGCATGGTTGCCGCTCTCGCCATCGGCATCTCGCAAAGCCGGGCGCAAAATCCATCGGCCATATCGGCCAATTCGCCGCTGCCGGATTCGGGGGCGGCGGTTCGAGCGCTGCAGGACCAGGTTCGCGAACTTCGAGATCTGGTTGAAGCAATGCGGGCTGACAATGCGCAATCCCGCGCCGAGATGCAGGAACTTCGACAGGACTTGCAGGCGACTCGCCTTCTGCTCGAGCGGCCCGTTGACGGCAGCGCGCCGGCAACGGCGGCCTCTGTGCCCCTGCCAGCACAATCCGCGCCTTCGGCCACCGCTGTAACCCAAATGCCGCGATCCAACTCCATGGAGGAGAGGCTCCAGAAAGTCGAAGACACTACTTCTCTGATCGGCGCGAAGATCGACGAGCAATATCAGACCAAGGTTGAGACTGCCTCCAAGTATCGCGCGCGGCTGCATGGGATCGTTTTGATGAATGCGTTTCGCAATGTGGGGAGCTCAGATAATCTCGACCTCCCGACGTACGCGGAGCCAGTGATTCCGGGCTGGCCTCAAGCAAATCTGGGCGCAACCCTGCGTCAATCCCAGATTGGTCTCGAGATCTTCGGACCAACTGTCGCCGGCGCGAAAACCTCGGCAGACATTCAGTTTGACTTCTCGGGAGGCTTTCCCGCTACGGGGAACGGCGTTAACTTCGGAATTGTCCGCTTGCAAACCGCCAGCTTGCATTTCGACTGGGAGCACACGTCGATCATCGCGGGACAGGACTCGCTCTTCATCTCTCCGCTAACACCGACTTCTTTCGCCTCGCTGGCCCTGCCCGCGTTTGCCGGTGTGGGGAATCTCTGGGCCTGGACGCCGCAAGTTCGCATTGAACATCGCTTCAATATTTCCGATCGGCAGACGTTGACCATGCAAGCGGGAGTTCTGGACAACCTGGACTGGCAAACTCCCTACAACTCGTTCTATCGTTCGGCGCAGGCCGGCGAGTTTTCCGGCCAGCCCGCGTTTGCCTTCCGCACTGCATGGTCCCATCCCGTGCAAGATAATCCCTTAAGTATCGGAGTCGCCGGCTATTACGGGCGTCAGAATTGGTTTTGGGGACGCAACACCGATTCCTGGGCCGGGATGTTGGATTGGCAACTGCCGCTGCTCCCCCGCCTCGAGTTGTCCGGAGAGTTTTACCGAGGCCGTGGAATCGGCGGTCTCGGCGGCGCCGTGGCAACGTCCATTGTATATGGCGGTGATCCGAGAGCGCCGTTCACTCCGGTTCGCGGCCTCAACGATGCTGGCGGCTGGGCTCAATTGAAATTGCAGATCACTCCTAAGCTGGAGTTGAACGGAGCGGTGGCCGACGACAACGCGTATGCTGGAGACGTGTGGGGCTTCGCTATCGATCAGAATAATTTCGGGCCAATCCTCGGGCGCAATCGCGGCGCTCTTGGCAACCTGGTTTTCCGGCCGCGTTCCGATCTCCTGTTATCTGCCGAACTGAGACGTCTACGTACGTTTCCCGTCTACAGCAGCAGCAGCACGAGCAATCAACTGAACCTCGCGGTGGGGCTACTGTTTTGAGGCTGCGCATCAATCCGCGTGTTTTCTATTTCTTGGTGACTGCAGTGGTCGCACTTGCCGCGCAAGCGCAATCGCCATTGCGCGCGCACTTCGATTTAACCCGCAACGGCCATCCCCTGAAAGATAGTTCTCAAGTGGTGGTCTGGCTGACTCCCGTGGGAGCTTCTGCGCCGACGCCAAGGCAGGATCCCTCGGAGATTGCTCAGCTCGCGCAGAAAAACAAAAAATTCCATCCATCCCTGGTTGTGATTCCCATTGGCGGCAAGGTGGAATTCCCCAACCGTGATCCGTTTTTTCACAACGTCTTCTCGTTGTTTGAGGGAAAGCGTTTTGATCTGGGACTCTACGAAGGTGGCACCACGCGCTTCGTGCAATTTGATAAACCGGGAATATCATTCATCTTCTGCAACATTCATCCGCAAATGAGCGCAGTGGTGATCGCTCTGGCCACACCTTATTACGCCATTTCGGACGCGCGGGGAACCATCAGCCTTCCCGAGGTGCCGCCAGGCCGTTACCAGATGCAGGTCTTCCACGCCTCGGTTGCGCCGGAGAATCTGCGTGCGCTCGATCGGCAAATTACAGTCACGCCCGGCGAGAGTTCACTAGGCACGTTCTCATTGGCGGTAACGGACCTTCTCGCCGGGCATAAAAACAAGTACGGCCGCGACTATGACCGCCCGGAACCCGATAGTCCCGCATATGCGAGACCCTGATTTGTTCGCCAAGAGAAAGGGCGTGCTTTTGGCACGCCCTTCTCGCCTCTGACCTTCACTTCAGTGACACAACTTGCTTCTAACGTCGAGATCTTTGTCCCGATTCGTTAGCGGTGGCCGCCGCTGGAGTGGCCGCCACCTCCTGCATGGCCGCCTCCGCCACCAGAATGTCCACCACCTCCGCCGTCTCCGTACGAGCGCGCGCCGCCGCCACCTCCACCTCCGTACGAGCGTCCGCCACCACCGCCACCTCCGTACGACGGCGCACGCCCCCCCCCGTAACTCGGCGAGCTATGCGAACCGCCGTAGCTGGGCGGCGCTGCGCGGTATCCACTGTTGCCGCCATAATTGGGGCGCGAGGGCGCACTGCGTGAGGGCGCACTATACGATGGTCTGCTCACCGATGGGCTGCGTACAATCGGCTGACGCATATCTAACTGCGGCCGCGCAGATGAACCTCTCCCGTAGCCGCCAGAATATGGCGCACGGTAAGACTGCTCTCCCGAACTGGGTGCCGTGCGGTTCCAATAGTTGCTGCTGCCGCGATTCGAGTAAGGACTGCTGCCCGCCTGACTTCGGGACGGTGGATTAGGCGGACGGTACGCTCCACGATTTTCCGGCGGCGCAGATTGGAATGTGCCGCGTTGTGGTGAGCCCATGCTCGACGGTGCAGACGGACGATTGCTGCTGTTCGGCTGCGTGAACGGACGGTACCCATCGCGGTTTTGTGCCGGAGCGGACTGGAACGTACCCCGCTGAGGCGAGCCCATGCTCGATGCTGCAGGCGGACGATAGCTATTGTTAGGCTGCGTGAACGGACGGTACCCATCGCGGTTCTGTGCCGGAGCGGACTGGAACGTGCCGCGTTGCGGTGCTGCCCCCATAGTCGATGGACGATTACTGCTGCCCGGCGGCGTGAACGGACGATACCCGCCGCGATTGGCAGCCGGGGCATTCTGCATCGTGCCGCGAGGAGACGCTCCCATGGAAGGCGAGGTCGAGCGGTTGTTCGGCTGATTCAACGGACGGGATCCGCCCGACTCGCCGATCCCGCGCGAACCGGGTCGCGCCGCTCCCGCGGAGGTGCCATTGCTGGCAGGCGGATTGAACGACCGCATGTTGCCGCGGTTTGCACTCTGATTGGCGCCCTGATTAGCTCCGACGCGATTTCCGAAGTTGTTCATCTGCCGCGTCCCGGGCACTCCTGCGCTGGGACGCATATTGCTGTTGCCGCGGGCAGCCAGAGCTGCGCGCCCACCAGCGGGAACCGCCCCCACCCGGCTGCGCTGCATGGTCTGCCGCAGGGCCGATTGCTGCTGCTGGAACGATGCAGGCCGAGCGATCGTGCCCCGTGCCGATCCGTAGAAGCGTTGCGGACCTCCAGTGCGAATAGTCGATGCGGGCGCAGCACGCCCGCTGGCGGAGAGACTCGCGCGCGTCGGAACTACTGGTAAATTACCAGCCATCATGCGGGCGCCTCTCAACTGCTGAGACGAAGCCGCCATGGCGCGAACTCTTCCAGCTCCGAAGTGACTGGCATTGACAGCCGACATCGCATTGCCAATGCGTCCATTGCGGAAGTTCGCCACGTTCGAATAGCGCATTCCGCTATGCAACGGGGCGATGCCGCCGTAATTGTGGATGTTCCTGATGTTGACATTGGTGACGTTCACGACGCCGAACCGCCCGCGGTACCCGCCCCACCAGGGATGGAACCAGTCACACGGACCGAGTGGAAGCCACCCGAAGCCGCCCCATCCGCCAAAGCCGACGTTGAAACCGAAGCCTCCACCCCAGCCCCAGAAGGAGACATATGCAGGCGCCCAAAACGGGTTATAGCCGGCCCAAACTGGTCCCGGCCACCAGGCCCACGACGCACCATAAGGGAACCAGCGGCCGTAGTGATACGGCGCCCAACCCCAAGGCTCATAACCTACCCAAGTCCAGCCGTAGCTAGGTTCCCAAACCCAGTTGCCGTCGCGATACGGAACCCAGCCATCCGGTTCGTTCGGCACCCACACGTCACCGTAGTCCTGCACCTTTTCCCAACGGCCGTAGGCATCCAGGTCATGAGTTCCGGTGTAATAGCGGTTCGTGTGATGCCATGAATTCGCGCTCTGGATCAGGTGGTCGCGATCATTGTTCCATTGGTCCCAATCGTCACGATCCGGCGCGGATGCGATTTTGTATTGCGCCTCGGTGGCGTCGCCACGAATCGTCGCCATATCTCCGGCATTCACTTCGGTGCTGCCCTGAGGCGTTGCGATCTGTGCCTCGCCCTTACGCACGATCACGATGGTGTCGCCATCCGGGCGGACTTCGATTCGGAACACTCCATCATGATGCGACGGATGCACAGATACATTGGGAGTGTCGATTTCAGGCTCCGCTTCACTGTCTTTGGAAACGGTGTAATTCAAGATGCCCTGACTCAGCTGGATCTGGATGTTCTTGCGGGTGAGATTCGCCACATTGACCGTCGAGTTCGGACCAAGGCGAAGGGTATTGGCATAATCGAGTTGCAATTCGCTCCGGCCACCGTCGCCGGTTGAGACTTTATCGCCCGTCATCACGGGCTGGTTCAACGTTGCCGCTGACCAATCTCCGGAATCTCCGCGCTGTGTCGAAATGTCGCCATGAATCAGGCTGATGCGGGCCACACCCTGATCCGTGCGAGCTGGGGCTTCGCCGGTAGGTCCGCCAGGTTGAGCTTCGGTTGGTTCGGCATCAGAGTCAGACGACTCAATATCTGCTTGTACATCGGGTCCCGAATCGGACGGCGCAGACTGGCCCACTTCCATCGGTGCATCGGGCTGCTCCGATGGGCCCGGTCCTTCATCCGTGGTCTGGGCGAATGCACTCAAAGACATCGCGCCGGATAATGCCAGCACTAAGATCGCGAGTTTTTCTACCCATCTGTTTCTCATGGCCCCACCTCTCGAACCGACACCGCCAGCATGAATGCGCATATAAATTCTCTGCTTGGTTATTGGCAAGTGCCGTGCCAAACGTGGCGAGATGCGCGTGCCGTAAACCTTTAAAGGTCAGGAGCTTACAGGAATACCCGACGGCTATCTGGATGAGCTACTCAGCTCGAACTGGCTGACCTCAACCAAACTGGTGGTTTTCGGCCACAGACAGGGGAGACGAGGGGTCAGCGTGTCTTTATGAGTTCGGCGTACATGCGATGAAACGCATGTACTCCTTTTTCCTGCGTGACGCTGAAGCGGCCGCGAGAGTAGCTTCGCGATCGCAAATTCCTCTGCACGGCCTCGCAGATGGCTACATCCTCAATCTGGATCTGGTCGCTAAATTCAACTGACGCTTTTGCGGCGGCGGACGTGTGGTCCTTCTCGGGCAAGTACCACTCGAAGATGGCGAGGGAGCGTTCGGCCGATAATGGGAAAACAACGTTCAGCGAGACGTTATCCGGATAGCAGTTGAGCATCCAGTTGGGGAAGATCCAGAAGTAATCCGTGGTGAGATCCTCGCGCGCCTCCTGGTAGCGGCGCGGCGTCGCATCGCCCAGTTGCGCGCCGCGAATCGGGCTGAATTGCCGTACGTGCCTGGTATAGGGTTCCACCGCGTAGGCGTTGTAGTCGAGCTCGCGATTCAGACCGGGATGTACGCTCGGCAGGTGATATCCCTCTAGATAATTGTCCACATAGGTCTTCCAGTTGCAGTTCATGTCGTACGTGCGGCGCTCGAATAGTTTCATGCCGGCGAATGGGAATTTCTCTACTTGTTGCGGCAGTTCTGTCAGACTCCCGCGGAGAGGAGAAGCTTGCGAATCCAGATTGGCGAACACGAGATTGAACCACTCTTCTGTTCGCACCGGCACCAGCGAGAAATCATTGGCTCGAAAGCCTTCGATTCCCTCGATCTCCGTTGCACTGATAAGTGAGCCGTCAAGGCCATAGGTCCACCCGTGATAGCCGCAGCGGAAAAGCTTCCGTGACCCGCAGCCCTCGGCGGGAGGACCGGCACGGTGACGACACACGTTGTAGAAGCCGCGCAGGGTTCCTTCTGCTCCACGTACGAACAGCAACGGTTCCCCGAGCAGTTGGGTAGTGAAATAGTCACCCGGTTTTTCGACCTGGCTGGCATGGCCTACGACCTGCCAGGTTCGCGCGAAGATCTTTTCTCTCTCCGCCGCAAAAGTCGCCGGGTCCGTGTAGAGATGGGCGGGAAGAGTCCAGGCGCGAGCGATGTCGGATTCGACATGAAGAGAATCGTACGAAAAGTCCATCACGGTCCTCGAGCTGTGACGCAACATTCTACGGCAGACTGGCGGCACGAGCGCCGCAGGATTCGCGCCTCCCGAAGAGCCACAAGTTTCTCTCTCTCAGCTCATAAAGAGACTGCGAATGGCAATAATGTCCGAAGCGATCGTTGACAAGAATTGTCAGCCGGCACCGCCGTATTTTGCGAATCTGCCGCAATCTGGTGATGACGTATCCGCCTTGGATTGGCACGGTTTGGTTACCCTCGCCTCAAAACAAAGCACTTCTTAAAACCCGCACGCGAAACCAAGGTAACTAGCAGCTTTGGACGGGCAAGTGCAATATCGAAAGACGAACTGGGACCTCCGTGGACCAGAAAGTTCTTAGATAAAAACGAGGGGAAAATAGAGATGCGGAAACAAAAGGGTTTCTCACTTATTGAGTTGCTGATCGTCGTGGCGATCATCCTGATCATCGCAGCGATCGCGATTCCGAACTTGCTGCGCGCCCGCATGGCGGCCAATGAGTCGTCTGCTGTTGCCAGCGTCCGTACCGTTACAACTGGTGAAGTTACATATCAAACCGCGTATCCCACCGTGGGCTATGCTCCGGCGCTGGTCAACCTGGGCGGCGCGTTGGGCGCAGCTTGCGTGCCCAGCTCGACCACGTCTTGCTTGATTGATTCCGTGTTGGCCAACAACGGCAACCCGGCCAACAGCGGCAAGAGCGGATATTCTTTCACAACTGGTGCTGGCACGGTTACGGCTGGCGTCGCCACTGGTTACACCGTGGCCGCGGTTCCGTTGACCATCAACCAGACTGGTATTCGCGCTTTCTGCGCTGAGGAAGATGCAGTAGTTCGCGTCGACCCGGCGGGCGTTTGCTCCGCCACCGAAGCGGGTATCCTGGCGTTCAACCCGCTCAACCAGTAAGCACGTCTTGGCGAGGTACCTGGGGGAGGGTACAAGCCACGGAGCAGCGAACTCACGTTCGCTGCTCTTTTGTTTTTTCAGCAGTTTTCCCGCAAGCCGCTATCACGCCCGCGATCTCACTTTAATACCGGCGCTGATTTTCCTGCTCCATTTTGGGCTAACGGGAATTCATTTAGCTTGGAATTGTCGGTAAACCGGCACGAAAATGTTTAGAATAGGAAAGGCGTTGTAGTCTCGGCTGCAAACAAAGGCTTTGCGGGCATCCTCCATCCCCGACTTTGGCAGGCGCAGTGCAACATCAAGAGCGAAGACTTCATGCGTTCATAACACAAAATTCAGTTTCTTGAAGTCCTTGGGGAGAATTACAGATGCGGAAACAAAAAGGCTTTTCTCTGATTGAGTTGCTGATCGTAGTCGCGATCATCCTGATCATCGCAGCTATTGCGATCCCAAACCTGCTGCGCGCCCGTATGGCCGCGAATGAGTCCTCGGCTGTCGCTTCGGTCCGTACCGTCACCACGGGCGAAATCACGTACCAGACGGCATATCCGACGGTGGGATACGCCCCCGCACTGGTCAATCTCGGCGGCGCTCTGGGCGCGGCTTGTGTGCCCAGTTCGACCACTGCTTGCGTGATCGACTCTGTGCTGTCGAACAACGGTAACCCAGCGGGCAGCGGTAAGAGCGGATATTCCTTCACTACGGGTGCAGGCACCCTTTCGGGTGGCGTGGCCGTTGGATATACCATTCTCGCCAAGCCCCTCACCGTTAACCAAACCGGTATCCGGGCGTTCTGCGCCGAGGAAGACGCTGTGGTTCGTGTCGATCCGGCGGGCGTTTGCTCCGCGACCGAAGCGGGCATCCAGACCTTCAACCCGCTTAACCAGTAAGTTGAGCTTTGCCGAGTAAGATCTCGAGCTGAACTTAGGAGCAGCGAACATCGCGTTCGCTGCTCCGTGTCATTTTTGAGGCGCGCCTGACTTGCTACCCAACACCACACGTCCTGGCTGACAAAAATTGTCAGTCGGAATCACATTCTGAAGCAATTTGAGTTTCCAAGCTACTGCCAGGGAATTCCATGGAAGCTCCACAGTTGAGAACAAACAAGTTCCAGTGCCCGACGCGCACCTGCCTGTTTGGAGCCTCACCTGCATGGTTAAAGTCACTCGGCTCATTCGTAAACAAATATCCAAAACGAGTTCTCGGGGAGAATAAAGAAATGCGGAAACAAAAGGGTTTTTCACTCATTGAGTTGCTGATCGTAGTGGCGATCATCCTGATCATCGCAGCCATCGCTATTCCGAACCTTCTACGCGCCCGTATGGCGGCTAACGAAGCTTCGGCGGTCGCATCGGTTCGTACCGTCACAACCGGTGAAGTCACATACCAAACTGCCTATCCGACGGTGGGCTATGCTCCTGCTCTGGTGAACCTGGGTGGCGCGCTCGGTGCAGCTTGCGTTCCTAGCTCAACCACCAGCTGCCTGATTGACGCTGTGTTGGCCAACAATGGCAACCCGGTCAACAGCGGAAAGAGCGGATACTCTTTCACTACCGGTGCCGGCACGGTCTCGGCTGGCGTCGCTGTGGGATATACGATTCTTGCCAGGCCACTCACTGTTAACCAGACTGGTATACGGGCCTTCTGCGCCGAGGAAGACGCAGTGGTTCGAGTCGATCCGGCTGGCGTTGGCTCGGCCACCGAAGCGGGCATCCTGGCCTTCAACCCGCTCAACCAGTAATTTGGGGTTTTGGCGAAGTACCTGGGGGAGGGTACAAGCCGGGAGCAGCGAACGTCACGTTCGCTGCTCCTTTGTTGTTTGACAACGAATTTGGCAGGCGATTTCCGGGGGACGACGGGACTGTATCCGTCCACGAGAGTTACCGCGGATTTTGGCAGGGCCAAGCAGCTTGGCAACAAAACTGCAACATGTTAGGCGTCCTCCCTCAATTTGCTCGCCTTTGTAAGGGGGTTTTGAAATGCGCTCCAGCAGAGGATTTTCATTAATCGAATTGCTGATTGTGGTCGCAATCATTCTGGTCATCGCGGCCATCGCAATTCCCAATATGTTGCAGGCAAAGTTGGCGGCGAATGAGGCTTCGGCGGCCGGATCTCTGAGCGCCATCAAGAGCGCTGAAGTTACCTATTACACCGCGTATCCCACGGTGGGATATTCTGATGACATCGCATCTCTTGGCGGCCCAGTGCCCTGCGTGCCCGCATCGACCAGCGCTTGTTTGATCGACAGCTATCTCTCTTCATCGATACCGGGCAGCCCAGGGAAGAGCGGCTACGTGTACCTGGTGACTGGGATCATGACGGGAGGCGCTACTATTAACACAGCTTTCGTAGCCGCCGCTGCCCCAATGACGGTGAATTCCACCGGCAATCATGATTACTGCACCACCAATGATGGCATTCTGCGTTCCAAGATGGCCTCGCCGGGCGACGTCCCAGTCACCACTTTGGCCAGTTGTGTGGCGTTCCCAGTTGCTCAGTAGAGCGCTAAAGAATGGCGTGAGACCCTGTCGCTCCTGGTCAGGGTCTCACTTTCGTTTTGCCCACTTCAGGGAAGTGACTCTCGTAACGGGTGCGGAGGCTCTGGCGCGCACTGTCTGTGCTTATAATTTATTCGAGTAGCCTGCTTGGCGCTCTCCGGATCATGGCTGCTATCGAAATCCTTGGCTTAGAAAAAATCTACATGGTGGGCTTCTGGAAGAAGCGCCCCAAACCCGCGCTGCAGCCGCTTCATCTCACAGTTGAGGACGGCGAGATCTTCGGCTTTCTCGGACCCAACGGCGCGGGAAAAACAACCACGCTGAAGATGCTCATGGGGCTTGTTTTCCCTACCAGCGGCAGGGCTCGCATTTTGAGTCACGACTGGACTGATCCCCAGGTCAAAGCGCAAATCGGCTTCCTTCCTGAGCAGCCTTACTTCTACGACTATCTCACCGCACACGAACTACTGGACTACTACGGACAACTTTCGGGTGTTCCCGCCAAAGATCGCAAGCGGCGCATCGAAGAAGTGCTGGCGCTGGTTGGGCTCACGGATGTGAAGGGCGTGCAATTGCGAAAATTCTCCAAGGGCATGCTGCAGCGGGCCGGAATCGCGCAGGCCATCCTGCACAATCCCAAGCTGGTCTTTTTCGATGAGCCTATGTCGGGCCTTGATCCACTGGGGCGCCGTGAAGTTCGCGACTTGATGGAACAGTTAAAGCATGAGGGTAAAACGGTTTTCTTTTCCACTCACATCCTTTCGGATGCGGAAGCGCTCTGCGATCGGGTGGCCATTATTCACAAAGGAGAATTGCGCGGCGTGGGCGCTGTCGAAGATCTGACGTCCAGCGTGCAGGGCAAAGTGGAGGTTATCTGGCAAGGCACTCAGGTGCCTGCCTCGATGAAGTCCCTGGGGGCAGAATGCCACGTGACCGGGGATCGGGTTCGGGCGGTCATCGCCGATACTCAGCAGGATGCCGCCATCGACGCTCTTCGCCGCGAGCACCTTCGCCTGATCGCGATTATTCCTTTGCGCACGTCGCTGGAGGCGTACTTTGTCGAGAAACTGCAACATTCTCAAACCACGGCGGGGACTACAGCATGAGCGCCCGCATCGTTCATATCGCCTCGAATACCTTTCGTGAAGCGGTTCGCGATCGTGTGCTCTACAACCTGATCGCGTTCGCGCTGCTGCTGTCGGGCGCGGCTATCTTTATCAGCCAGATCTCGATCGAAGTGGAGCGCCTGGTCGTGATCAATCTTGGCCTGACGGCTGTCTCGCTCTTTGGCGTTGTGATTGCGATCTTCATCGGAATCGGACTGGTCTCAAAAGAGATTGAGAAACGGACGCTGTACACGGTTCTTTCCCGTCCCGTCCGGCGCTGGGAATTTATCGTAGGAAAATTCTTTGGCCTCGCAGGAACGCTGGTAGTGAACACGCTCTTCATGGCCATCGGGGTCTTTGGTGCCCTGCTCTATGTAGCCCACAAGTTCTCTTCTCCGGATGCGTTTATCTTTGTGGCTTTGTACTTCATCATTCTGGAATTTCTGATTCTCTGTTCACTGGCTCTCTTGTTCTCGTCATTCTCGTCTCCGCTGCTTTCGGCTGTATTCACCTTCTCGCTGTTTGTCATCGGCAGCTTTGCCGATGACCTGCGCGGATTTGCCGAGATGACGCACGGCATCACGCGCGCGATTGTGACTGCGGCTGCCTACCTCGTGCCGAACTTTTCCACGCTAAACGTGATCAGTGCGGTTGCACATCAACAACCGGTTGCCGGACAACTCATCCTGCAGAATAGTTTTTATGCGCTCTTTTACACCGCAATGGCGCTGAGCGGTGCCGTTCTGATCTTTGAGCGCAGGAACCTGAAATGATTCGGCGAATTCCAACCCGGAGGCGCCTCTCGTGAGGTCCCGGCGCCGCACCACCGTGTTCGCTGCCGCAACTCTCCTCATCTCCATGGCTGCGAGCATCCTGCTGCTGCATCGGGTGGACGAGATCCGGCCGCGCGCCAACATCGAAGACGTTCTCTACATCAGTTCGCCCAAAATGGTAAAGCGAGCCAGCCTCGGTTTTGAGGGTCTGATGGCCTGCATTTACTGGACCCGCACGGTGCAATATTTCGGCCACCGGCATTTCTTGCGGTCCCGTTCCTACAACGAACTCGCGCCCCTGCTTGAGATCACGACGGCTCTCGATCCGCGCATGATTCCGGCGTACCAGTTTGGAGCGAGTTTCCTCGCTCCAGCGCCGCCCAACGGAGCTGGCGAACCGGTGCGGGCCATTGGACTGCTGAAATACGGCATTCAGCACAATCCTGACAACTGGCACCTCTACTACGATATGGGGTTCGTGTACTACACCGAGCTCAAGGATTACAAACGGGCCGCACAAGTTTTCGAGCAGGGCTCCAGGGTTCCTGACGCCCATCCTTTCCTGAAGTTGCTTGCGGCGCAGATGGCGGAGCATGCCAGCGACTACGAAACCGCGCGGATGCTTTGGACGGCTACTTATGAGTCCAGCAAAGAGTCCAATATTCGTCAGAACGCGATCGAACACCTGCGTTCCATCCGTGTGGACGAGGAAGTGACTCGATTGCAGGATGCCGTGACTCGCTTCGAGCAGCGCAATGGACGCATTCCCGCGACCTTATGGGAACTTGCCGCCGCAGAGCACCTTCGGGGCATACCGGTGGACCCAGATGGCAACCCTTACGTCCTCACCTTTGATGGTCAGGTCCAGGTCGCGAAGCCCGAAGATTTTCCATTCATCACCAAGGGAATCCCCCCGGACTACAAACCTTCGGGTCCACCTAAATTCCACGGCAACTCATAACGGCCCCCGGAAAATTGTCCTGACGCGATTCGGTACGGATACTCCCGCGTGAAATTCCGCCTCAAATACACTGATATGGTGGGAACGAACTCGACCCTTTCAAAGCCTCCTGGCGTCATGAGCGCCAGCAAGCAGTACTGGCATGACCTATGCACGCGTGACGGTCCGCTGGCCGCCACAACCGGTTTACTTAAGGCCTTCTGGAGCTTTGTACGCAACTCCACACCGGAGCGACAGCGCCGGATGTACGGCGATTTTGATTTCGATTGGGAGCATCGCGTCAACACTATGAGTGGCGGGGTTGGATGGCGCGAGCGACTGCTCGGCGCTTTGTATTCGCTCTATCAACCAACGGAACCCGCGGTGTTTCACGAGATGCTGGATGCCCTCCAGAATCTGGCGAAGTTGGACTACGCGGAGTTCATCTTTGTGGATCTCGGCTCGGGCAAGGGCCGCACCCTGATGATGGCCTCTGATTATCCATTTCAGCGCATCATCGGAGTCGAACTGCTTCCCGCGCTCAATCAGGTCGCCAGGGAGAACATTGCGCTGTATAAGGGGCAGTCGCAGAAATGTTTTGCTATAGAATCCATTTGCGCGGACGCGACGACTTTTCCTCTACCAGCCGCGCCGCTGGTCCTGTACTTGTTCAATCCATTCCCGGAGGAATTATCGCTACGCCGCGTGCTCGCCAACATTAACGCTTGCTTGAGACAAAGCGGAAATGTGGCATATGTGCTCTATCACAATCCCGAACAGGAGCATGTGCTGGCCGAGAATCCCGGCTTCGCAAAAATGGCCGCCGGGCACCAGTACTCCATTTATCGCTCCGTGAACTGAGCTGCAAACGTGAAATCTGCTCAGAAGGCAAACCCAACGCCGCCCGAGATTACATTGGTGCGCCAGTTGTAGAGATTGTTGGGATTGAACGGGTCAGCCAGAAACTTGAAGTAGCGGCTCTCATAATAGGCTTTGGCGTAATAGTTGCCAAAGAGATAACCCACGGTCCCCCGTACGAAATAACCGTGATCGAAGTGGGGGTTTGGCAGAGGGGCGAGTGAGCCATTCGAACGAAAACGAGGAGTGAATTCGGGAGCACCTTGCGCTTCGATGAAAAGGCCTTTCGCCGGTCCGAATCTGTATCGCAATACCAGAGGGATTTCCAGCAGTTCTATTTTGTCACGCACGAAGACCTGGTTATTGACGGTCGAAGGAGGGGTATAGATTTTGCGAATTTGCGCGTGCAGTTCGATGGTCAAATTGCGATACTGAAACGCCGGACCACCAAATATTGCAAGCTCCTTGGCGTGATGCTGGGTATCACTGGGCAGACGGATCTCGCCTCCAGCCACGATGCTGGCGCCGCCATCTTTCTTGCTGGGCTTCAGAACAGCGATCTCGCCATCGATTCCAACCACCAGTCCGCTGACCGACGGCAGCGCACCAAACTTGTCCGAGCTCTGCCCAACATCGATCCCGAATGTCCCCCGTTGACAATAGGCAGGAACCGCAGCCAACACTATCAAACACACCAGCACCCCATGCGTCTTGCCTCGCAACATCCCTGAATTTCCTCCACTCTGGGAAAAGACTCGCCCCACCCACACGACAATGAGCGGTTTGCGATTCAGAATCCTAATTGTAGTTGTGTGATGCCGAAGATGGGGAATCGTTTTGTATATCAGGCTTGAGGTTGATTATTCCGGCCGACAGAAATGCAGGGTTACCCGCTATGCAGTGGACAGCGAGCACTCATGCCATCCTGCCGCGCTTTAGCTACGATCCTTGTTTCTCGAGAACGACTTCGGCCTTCCTGGATGTCTGCTTCTCTTTTCGGTACTCGCGCGCAATGTCACCCAAGGGCCGTGGCGCATCGGAAACCGGACCAAACTCCCACACTGGGCGCTCCCCTTGAGCCCATGAATACGTGCTGGGCCCGCCGCCCACGAGGGAATGCTCTGTAGCAAGCGGCATGATCTCAGCATGCATCGGGTGATCCGTCATGTGAAGGATCTGGGGCTGACTCGGGAGCAGCGCTGCGGTCTGGGCGAACGCTGACGCGGTGGACAGTAGGGACAGCAGGATCAGAGCGAACAGTGCGGTCTTCATGATTGCCTCGAAGTCAGCCTTAAGAGTGCAACCTCAATGCCAAGCCAAGTAGCATTATTCACTATTACTTACAGGCGACAGCTAAAGCGAAATGAAATACTTTTCACAGGTATGGGGAAGGTGAAAGCCACCACCCCCAGTTGCGACCTGGAGGCCGTTTACGCCTGTTAGTCTCGAGGTGTATGTTCGAGTCAGCCATTTCTCACTATGTCAAAAAACCCGCTGAGTACCTACCTTTCCAAAAAATTCGCAGCTCTGTGTATATCCCTGCTCTGCGGTTTCGTTGCGCTGGGGCACGGCCAAACTGACTGCGTTGTCGGCAGCGATACTCTGGACACTGCTCAACCGAAAGGCATGTCGAGCCAGGAATTACTTCAAAGGCTGATCAGCAACGAGGACAAGGTCCAGGCTGCCCGTTCGCAATACACCTTCACTCAAGACGTCCTTGTGCAAACGCTGGATGGCAAGGCGGTCGATGGACAGTTTCACCAGATCACGAAGATTTCGCACGATGACAAAGGCAAACGTATCGAAAATGTCAGCTTTGCTGAGCAATCTACGTTGCGCGGGATTCAGTTATCTGACGCGGATCTGGACGACATCCGCAGCTTCATGCCATGGATTATGACTTCGCAACAAGTAGCGCAATACAACGTGACGTACGCAGGCCGGCAGCACGTAGATGACTTGGACACCTACGTATTTCACGTGGAGCCCAAAACTTTTGAGAAGGACAGACGCTACTTCCAGGGGCGCATTTGGGTGGATGATCGCGACGTGGAAATCGTCAAACTGTGCGGCAAAAGCGTGCCGGACGTAATTGCAAAAAAGAAAAAAAAGAATGAGCCCGTGGAGCTTCGTCCAACCTTCGTCAGCTATCGTCAACTGGTGGATGGATACTGGTTCCCCGCCTACGCGCGTGTGGACGATACCCTGAACTTCGGCGTGCAATCGGTGCATGTGCGCGAAATCGTTAAGTTCACCGGGTACAAGGGCACCGGGGCTACTACCGCGGCCTCAAGGCCTTGAGCACATTCCAGGGGGAAATCAATACGAGACTTGAACCTCGTCCTCGGGTATGCTGTACTTCCGCTATGGCAGATGAGAACAAGGGCAGCAGCAGTAAAAATATAATTCTGTGGGTCGTCACTGTCGCTTTGGTTGCGCTGGCAATCTTTTTGTACAAGCGATAGAGCTTTCTGCTTTTTCAGTTCCTCAATTCTTCGGACGCGGCGGATATCGCGCAATCGTCCCGACGCCGCTCAACACCCGTGTCTCTGCCTATATTTTCGACATCCTGTCGAGTAAGATACTTCCGCGCGCCGGTTACTCGAGCACCACCCATCCCAAGGAAATGAATCGCGAGTATCACAAGGCCTACAGCCAGGAATTGCACCGCGACATGGAGGCCCTTGTCTTTGGCCATGCTGGCATGCCCCTGCTTGTGTTTCCGACATCGATGGGGAAGTTTTTCGAGTACGAAGATCGCGGCGTGATCGCCGTACTGGCAGCCAAGATCGAACGGGGCGAGTTACAGGTCTTCTGTCCCGACGCGGTCGATACCGAGAGCTGGTACAACAAGGGAGCACATCCTCGACATCGCGTGCTGCGGCATCTGCAGTACGAGCGCTACATCTTGCACGAGTTCCTGCCCTTTCTACGCTGGAAAAACCCCGCACCGCAGCTGGCCGTGACGGGGTGCAGTTTTGGCGGGTATCACGCGATAAACTTTGCCCTGAAGCATCCAGACCTGGTCACCCATTCCGTCAGCATGAGCGGCGCATTCGATATTCACCAGTTTCTCGACGGCTACTACGACGACGATTGTTATTTCAACAATCCTTCCGACTTTGTACCCAACTTGAGTGATGACTGGTTCCTGAGCCGCTATCGCCAGATGAAGATTGTTTTAGGATCAGCCAACTGGGACATCTGTTTGGACCAGAACGTCAAGCTTTCGGCGGTGTTGAACAACAAGTCCATCCCACACTGGCTCGACATTTGGAATGACAACTCCAAGCATGACTGGCCGCTATGGTTGAGGATGGCCGAAAAATATTTTTAGCCACATGGTAGAGACGTAGCTTGCTACGTCTCCCTGGCTATTGGACACGTGGACAGAGAGACGTTGCAAAGCAATTTCTCTACGGAGTGAGCGATGAAAAAGATTGGTTTGTTGTTCGGGATGGAGAACACATTTCCTCCAGCCGTCGTCGAGAAGATCAACTCCATGAAAGTCCCCGATGTAACCGCCGAATTCGTTCAGATTGGCGGGATTCGGATGGACGAGCCAAAGAAATACGACGTTATCATCGACCGCATTTCGCAGGACATTCAGTTTTATCGCGCTTATCTGAAGAACGCTGCCATGCAGGGAACCTTAGTCGTGAACAATCCTTTCTGGTGGACGGCAGACGACAAGTTTTTTAATTACGCGCTCGCCCACAAGTTGGGCGTGGCCATTCCGCCGACAGTCATCCTGCCGCACAACAAGCATCCCCAGGGCACGACTGACCGCTCGATGCGGAACTTGATTTATCCACTGAACTGGCAGGAGATTTTCGACTACGTTGCATTCCCTGCATTCTTGAAGCCGTATTCCGGCGGCGGCTGGAAGCATGTCTACAAGGTCCACTCTCCCGAGGAATTCTTTCAGCACTACAACCAGACCGGAGACTTGTGCATGACCTTGCAGCGCGGGGTGGAATTCGATGAGTACTATCGCTGCTACGTCGTGGGGCAGGAAAAGGTACATATCATGAAGTACGATCCCAAAGCGCCGCACCATGAACGCTACGTCAAAGGGAATCCGCCGCCATCCTCCCCGGAATTGCGCGACCGCATGGAGAAAGATGCTCTCACCTTGTGCCGAGTGCTTGGTTACGACTTAAACACGGTCGAATTCGCGGTGGAACAAGGTGTGCCCTATGCTATCGATTTCCTGAACCCCGCTCCTGATGCTGAGATCACGTCCGTGGGTCAGGAGAATTTCGATTGGATCGTTAACGCCGTGGCTGAGATGGCGATTAAGATGGCCACGAGCGGGCAGAATGCAACCAAAGAACTGCGTTGGGCGAGTTTTCTGGCCGGCAATGAAGGGGCAGCAAAACCGAGCGCTCGCCAGAAGCGGAAGTCTGCCATACCGGCGGCCATGAACCTCCGCATCTCTGACTGAATTATTCCTAAGCTGAAGGAGTACGAGCTGCATGCGTGGCGCCAAAGTTCCAAAGACGGTCGACGAATACCTGGCCGAAGTTCCCGAACCCGCTCGCAGCACGCTCACGCATGTTCGCAAGGTGATCCGCTCGGTCGTTCCTAAGGAAGCGACCGAAGTAATCAGCTACCGCATTCCCATTTTCAAGTACAACGGAATGCTGATTGGTTATGCCGCCTTTGCCAAGCACTGCAGCCTGTTCCCTACTGGCTCCGGTTTGATCGAGAGATTCAAAAAAGAACTTGGCGGTTATCACACATCCAGAGGAACCATCCAGTTCTCTTCCGATAAAGGCTTTCCGGACGCGTTGCTGAAGAAGATCGTAAAAGCAAGGGTGAAGGAAAATCGGGAGTGGGACTGAACCGACCCGCTCCGGATTCCGTCCGCAAGATTGCTATACTGGTTGCCACGCCGGCGGGGGTTGCCGGCAATACCTCCCGTTCGACAGCACGCAGGGTCGAAATGTCAGGTTCGTGAGCCGCTGGAATCACCCAGCGTTTGGTGCTTGGATGTTGCCGACCTTCACCATAGGGATCGAAGAAGAGTATCAGACAGTAGATCCGGTGACCCGCGATCTGCGGTCGCACATTCACGCCGAAATCCTGGAGAAGGGCAAAATACTCCTGCAGGAGCGGGTGAAGGCTGAACTGCATCAGTCGGTCGTGGAGGTCGGCACCAATGTTTGCAGGAACATCAAAGAGGCGAAGGTTGAGGTAAAGAAATTGCGCCGCGACATGGTGCGTCTCTCGAGAGAGAATGGACTTCGCCTGGCATCGGCCGCGACACATCCGTTCGGAGATTGGCGCGCCCAGGAAATCCATCCCGACGAGCGGTACAAAAACATTGTCGAGGACATGCAATTGGTTGCTCGTGCCAATCTCATCTTCGGCCTGCACGTTCACATTGGCATCGAGGATCGGGAGATCGCGATCCACATGATGAATCATGCCCGCTATTTCCTGCCGCACATCCTCGCCTTGTCAACCAATTCACCTTTCTGGCTGGGCATGAACACCGGGCTGAAATCTTATCGCTGCAAGGTTTTCGACAAGTTCCCCCGTACTAACATTCCCGATTATTTTCCAAGCTGGGGCGAATACGAGAACTTCATCAAGCTGCTAATCAAGACCAATTCCATCGACAACGCAAAGAAAATCTGGTGGGACATCCGCCCGCATCCGTTCTTCAATACTCTCGAGTTTCGCGTGTGCGACATTCCCATGCGTGCCGATGAGACGCTCGCCCTGGCCGCATTGATTCAGGCTACGGTGGCGAAGCTGTATAAGCTCTATACAGCGAACCAAGGATTCCGCCTGTATCGCCGAGCGTTGATCATGGAGAACAAGTGGCGCGCCGCGCGTTACGGGCTCGATGGCAAGCTGATCGATTTTGGCAAGCAGAAAGAAGTTCCAGCCCGCGATCTGGTACGAGAATATCTTGAGTTTGTCGACGATGTCGTAGACGAACTGGATTCGCGCGAAGAATTGGGATACATCCACAACATCGTCGACAAAGGTAGCGGCGCCGACCGGCAATTGCGCGTTTTCCAGGAAACCGGTGATTTGAAGAGAGTAGTCGATTACATCATTGAGGAGACCGAAGCGGGGCTGGCCGAAACCAAAGAGCCCGCCGCCGTTAGACAAACCGTTTGATGAGCACTTCTGTACGTTCCACTCACACAAAACTCAGCAAGAGTCCCTTCGACCCTGAATTCACACCTGGTGCTCACAACGCCGTCAACGTTTGCCTTAGAATTCAGCCGCAGGAGCGGGTCTGCGTCATCACTGACGAAGCTACCAGCGAAATCGCAGCCGCCATGGTTGCGGAATTGGAGAAGCTGGGCGCGCCCTATCACGCCTGGATTATTGAAGAATTAGCCGCACGGCCATTGGTGGACATGCCGCAGGAGATTCTCGACGACTTGGACCAGAGCCAGGTTTCAATTTTTGCCGTGCAGGCTCAAACCAACGAACTGCGTTCGCGCATTCAGATGACAGACGTGGTGAACCGCCGCAAGATTCGTCACGCGCACATGGTCAACATCAATCGCCAGATCATGATGGAAGGCATGCGTGCCGATTTCCAGCGGGTAGATCGCTTGAGCCAAAAAGTTGTCGAGATGGTTCGCAAAGCGTCGAAAATCCACGCTAAAACTGCGGCGGGCACCGATCTGACGGCCGATTTGAATCCTAATTACAAATGGCTCAAGACCAGCGGGATTATCTCCCCTGAAAAATGGGGGAACCTCCCAGGCGGCGAGATCTTCACCACTCCCGGCGAGGTAAACGGAACTTTCGTGATCGATGGCGTAGTGGGTGACTATCTCTGCGCAAAGTTCGGCGATCTGGTCCACAATCCTCTCACCATTCGCATGAAGGAAAATCGCCTGATCGAGGTCCACTCGGAAAACCGTGAACTCGAGAGCGAGTTCTGGAAATACACCCACACGGACGCCAACAGCGATCGCGTTGGAGAGTTTGCCATTGGGACAAACATCGACCTGAAACATGTCATCGGGCAGATTCTGCAGGACGAAAAGTATCCCGGTATCCACATTGCGTTCGGCAATCCGTATGGCGCACATACCGGGGCTGATTGGGACTCCACAACCCATATCGACGTGGTGGGCCGCAATTTCAACATCTGGGTTGATGACGAACAGATCATGCAGGACGGCAAATTCCTGCTTGAACCCTAGAATCACATAGCCCGTTTTACGCGGCCTTCACTGCGATGGTGTTAAAAGTCATGCCCATTTTCGAGCAAGAACTTCTAAAGAAGGCCTACGCCACGTTCAACGCCCGAGACATCGACGGTGCCTTATCCACCATGCAACCAAACGTTGAGTGGCCCAACGGCATGGAAGGAGGAACGGTTCACGGTCATGAGGGCATTCGCTCTTATTGGACGCGGCAGTGGGGCATGATCAACCCGCAGGTTGATCCAGTCACCTTCGATGTCGACGGCTCTGGAAATGTCATCGTCGGAGTCCATCAGGTAATCCGTGATATCGAAGGCAAGATTCTGCTCGACCGCATGGTTCAGCATGTTTATACGCTGAAAAACGGCCTCATTCAGAGCATGACCATACATGAGTAATCCCCTATACTGCCGTCCGGCATGATCCCGTCTTTACGCAAGCAGTTCAATCAGGGCTTCGCTCAAGAAAAATATCGAACTTTTCTGCGGCGTATGGACGAACTCTGCGGAACCCACGTCCAGTTTCGATTGTGCGAAACCCCCTGCTTCTTCCCAAAATCATTGCTCGATCGGATGGCACAGGATGGCGAGGAATTGATCCGGCAACTCGTCGATAACGCTGTTTATCGCGCCAAATCCGACGAGGCGATCCCGCCCGAGTTCAACGTTCCGAACGAACATCCGCATCCCATGTTCGTGCAGGTCGACTTCGGCTTGGTTAGGGACCGAAGTGGAGAGTTGCAGCCGAAACTGGTGGAACTGCAGGCGTTCCCTTCTCTGTATGCCTATCAGGTGTTCCTTTCGCAGGCCTATATCGATGTCTACAGATTGCAGAGTCCGGGTTTTCATTCCAGCCCGCTGAAGTACTTTCTGAGCGGACTGGAGGATGACTCTTATCGCGAACTGCTGCGGCGCGCGATTGTGGGCGAGCACGATCCCGAGAACGTGATTCTCATGGAAATTCATCCACAACAACAGAAGACGCTGCCGGACTTTTTGCTGACCGAGAAACTGCTCGGCATCCGCACTGTCGATATCGTGGACATCAAGAAAGATGGGCCGTGCCTTTACCACGAGAGTGATGGAAAGCGAATTCCTATCCTCCGGATTTACAACCGCGCCATAGTTGACGAGCTGCAGCGCAAGAATGTTCGACTCGCATTCGATTGGCGGGACGATTTGCAAGTCGAGTGGGCCGGACATCCCAACTGGTACTTTCGCGTCAGCAAGTTTTCCATCCCCTACCTGAAGCACGTTTCCGTCCCGAAAACGTGGTTCTTGAACGAACTGCCAGAGATCCCTTCAGACCTGCAAAACTACGCCTTGAAGCCACTCTATTCCTTCGCAGGATTGGGAGTCTCAATCGCACCCTCGAAAGAAGAAATTGCCGCGATCCCGGCCGAGAAACGACCCTATTACATCCTGCAGGAGCGGTTAAGCTTCGAACCAGTCATCGAAACGCCGTTTGGTGGCACCAAGGCAGAAGTTCGCGTCATGTATATGTGGCTGGAAGAACTGATCCCGGTGCTTACGATCATCCGCATGGGGAGAGGCCTGATGATGGGCGTGGATCACAACAAAGACATGGAGTGGGTTGGCGCCTCTACCGGCTTGTACCCGGAGGACGATTAGGCTCCGCTGGGACGGCGAGTCCTAGAAGAACGCAACAGGTAGCATCAGCCGATTTTGTGAACGATCCTCGTTTCCAATTCGCTTCCGTTTGGACGCTTGAGGAACATCTTCTGGCCCTCGAAGCGGACGAAAATATCCTCTCCGGCACTAAACTCGCCAGGCTTATAGCCGCCGCAGGATTCCGATCCGTACTCGCCAACATACTGCACTCCGTCGACCGCGACCACGATACCGGTGCGGCGCGCCAGAAACCCGGTTTCCCGCAAGATCTCGGTTTCAGCCTGGGTCCAGTTATCCAGATCACGTCCCGGAATTCTTCCATTCCGTATGTAGATTTCTTCCGCGCGGCGTCGGATCGCCTGCTGTATGTCGAACCTCTCGACAATCGCAGAGTGCGTTGCGACAGGATAAGAATTGCTTTTCACCAGAAACTCTCCTGCTTCAGATCGGGTACCCGGCCCCACTCCCATGCTATTTCATTCGAAACGCGGTCGCGAGCGGGCGCATCTTACGTAAGGACGCGGCGGACCCAATAAGGGAATTCTTCCTCGCCACGGCCCACAAAGGGAGGACGTGCGCGACCCTGCGGCCCCCTTTCAGCCAGGCAAGCCTCGAAGCTAGTTGACCGGATTCGGTACGGGGCCTAACATTACCGCCGAGCAGGGTCGTCACGCTCTCATGATCGGTCAGCAGATTTCCCATTACCGCGTCCTCGGCAAACTCGGGGGCGGTGGTATGGGCGTGGTCTATGAGGCTGAAGACCTCAAGCTCGGGCGCCACGTCGCGCTGAAATTCATCCCAGAAAACCTCGCCGGGGATCCCAAATCTCTGGAGCGCTTTACCCGCGAAGCTCGGGCTGCTTCCCTGCTTAATCATCCCAATATCTGCACCATTCATGGCATTGAAGACAATAAAGGCCATCCCTTCATTGTCATGGAGAAGCTTGAAGGGGAGAGCCTGAAACAGCAGATTGCCGGCCATCCGATGCCGGTCGAGAAAGCCCTCGACATCGCCGTTCAAGTAGCGGACGCACTAGTCGCGTCGCATATCAAAGGCATCGTCCATCGCGACATCAAGCCCGCCAACATCTTCATTACTCCCTCAGGTCAGGTTAAGGTTCTCGACTTCGGCCTGGCCAAGCTGGTGCATCACCCGGGAACTGATGAGGAAGCAGATCAATCGCTCACTGCGGTAGGCGTAATTCCCGGCACGGCTGTTTACATGTCTCCCGAGCAGGCGCGCAGTGAAACGGTAGATGCGCGCAGCGACCTGTTTTCCTTCGGAGTCGTGCTGTATGAGATGTCCACCGGCAAAAAACCCTTTACCGGCGCGAACTCGCTGGTGACGCTGGACGCCGTTTTACATGCCAAGCCTACTCCGCCGAGGGACTTGAATCCGAAGATCCCCATCGAATTGGAGGGCATCATCGGCAAGGCGATGGAGAAGGAACGCTCCAAGCGTTACCAGAGCGCGGCCGAAATTCGCTCCGATCTCGCGCTGCTCAAGAAGGAAGCTGAATCGGGCACCATCAAAACTCCCAGCGCGACTGCCCGCCTGCGAGTGGCCTCGCGTACCTTTGGCAGAAACTCACGCGTCCTGACGTACTCGCTGATAGCAACTGCCGCATTGCTAGTCACAGTGCTGGCCGCCGTCGGGGCGTGGTGGTTCAAGCATCGTCAGGTTATCAGTGCAGAACAAAGAAATGCGATTGCGGTATTGCCTCTGCAGAACATGAATGGTGATATCAGCATCGACTACCTGCGTTTTGCCCTAGCCGACGAACTGACCAGCGTCCTGACCTATTCGCGAACCCTGGAAGTTCGTCCCACCTCCGTGACCCGCAGGTATGTCGCGCTCGATCTCGATCCCAAGAAAGTGGGGATGGAAATGCGCGTCGGACGCTTGCTCACCGGGTCGTTCCGCAAGCTCGGCGACAATCTTATCGTCACTCTCGAAGCCATCGATGTCCCCACCGAGCGCCTCTTGTGGCAGGCAAGCGTCACCGACCGAGCCGAAAACCTCATTGGCCTGCATCAGCAGTTAACCGCACAGATACAGAATGGCCTTCTGCCCATTCTCGGTGGCGGGGGCGCGATGGAGGCCGCTGCGTCGCGTCCCACGAATCAGCAGGCCTACGATTTTTATCTGCGAAGCGTTGCGGTGCCCCACGATCCGGCTCCCAACAAGGAAGCGATGAAAATGTTGGAGTGGGCGGTAGGCATCGACCGCAATTATGCTCCCGCCTGGGAAGCCTTGGGACAGCGCTACTACTTCGACTCGATTTACGGCGGGGGCGGCGAAGAGATGTTCCAGAACTCCAAGCACGCCTACGAACGTGCCCTGGCTCTCGATCCTAACCGTGTGATGGCAGCCAGTAGCCTGATCACCGCCCGCGTGGAACGAGGCGAACTTGGCCGTGCTTACGACGCAGCTACCGATCTGGTGCGGAGGCGGCCGCAGAGCGCCGATGCGCACTTTGCGCTTGCCTATGTCTATCGCTATGCGGGCATGCTCGACCGATCCGCAGAACAGTGCAACTCGGCGCGCCAACTCGATCCCGGAAATTTCTCCTTCCGCTCTTGTGCTTGGACGTTTTTGGAAATGGGCAAAAACGATCGCGCCTTGGACTTCATTCAGCTGGATGCCGGCTCGGAATGGGCTGCCTGGGTTACACCCTATGTGTACCTGGCACAGGGTAACGTTGCGGAAGCACACGCCGCCGCAAAGAACATGGGCAAGGCGTCCACCTATCATCGCGACCTGATGGAAGCCTGTACCGCCAACCCGCGGCCGCAGGACCTGCCGAAAATCGTTCGCGAGAATGAAGTTTCGGTCGTGAGTGAACCCGACGCTGAACTCTGGTATCACGTGGGAGCACTGATGGCTGCCTGTGGCCAGAATGATTCGGCCTTGCGACTGCTGAAGGCCGCCGTCCTGCAGAATTATTGTGCCCATTCGGCATTGCTGGACGATCCCTTGCTGAAGCCATTGCGTAAGGAAACGGCTTTCAATGAAGTTTTGACCGCTTCCAGCAATTGCGAAAATTTGTTCAAGGAAGGGCGCCAATAAAAGACGCCAGCCTGATTCTGCTCGACGTAGAATTTCTGAATACATGCCAAAATTCACGCGCCGTACACTGCTGAAATCATCGATCGCGGGAGTGGCGGCCGCGCCAATCAACTCTCTAGCCAAAGCGCTAAGCGCTCCTGCGGAGCCACGCAAAGGCCGCATACGGCAGTCTGTCTCCCGCTGGTGCTATCAGAAAATTCCTCTCGATGAATTGGCGCGATATGCTGCCCAGATCGGTTTGCGCGCCGTCGACCTGCTTCAACCTGCCGAATACGAGATTCCCCGGCGCTACGGATTGCTTTGCTCGATGGCCTACGCCGGAGGGGGTGAGATCAAAAGCGCCCTGAACCGCACGGAAAATCATGCTGCTATCGAACAGGCGTTCCGCACTAACATACCCAAAGCAGCGGCGGCCCAGGTCCCAAACGTGATCACCTTTTCGGGGAACCGCGCCGGCATGTCCGACGACGAAGGGGCTCGCAACACAATCGCGGGATTGAATCGCGTAAAGAAAATTGCCGAGGATCACAGCGTAACCATCTGCCTGGAACTGCTCAACAGCAAACACGACCATCCCGACTATATGTGCGATCACACGGCGTGGGGCGTGCGCGTGGTGCAGGAAGTAAACTCCCCTAACGTAAAACTGCTTTACGACATTTACCACATGCAGATCATGGAAGGTGATCTGATCGAGACGATCCGCGAGAACATTCAGTGGATCGCCCATTTCCATACCGGCGGAGTTCCCGGCAGGCACGAACTGGACGGCACACAGGAAGTGCAATGGGATGGAGTCATGCGCGCAATCGCCGACATAGGCTTCAAGGGCTACGTAGCCCACGAATTCGTCCCGACAGCCGACCCTCTGGACTCTCTGCGCAAAGCAGTAGACCTGTGTGATGTTTAGCGTTGCGCCGCCGTCCCGCCTGGCGCTCGCGACCTCAGCGGCGCCCTGCTCTGCTTCGCATGCCGAAAAAATTTGCGTCAAAGCCCCCTGAGGCCCCATCCTTGTAACGTGAGACATTCCGGACTACTTCCTCCAAAGCAGCCCGCAGCGGCATCCATTACAAATTCATTCGAGCTCTCATCCATGCCGTTCAAGTGCGCGGCCTTGTACCTGATCTTCGGCCTCGCGGTATCCGCGCAAACGGCGAAACCCGCCGCACCAAACTCAGCCGCCGCGTCTTCTCAGACCGAAGTGATGGCCGAGCACGTAAATGCCGATCCGCCTGGTCTGCTGTATCAAGGTGTGCCGGCGCCTATCGCGCAGGACCAGGGAACGGCGGGGTTGCGTTTGCAGTTGTTGCGCCTTGGAACCAC